>Ga0316205_10000620_pt1 | contig 59911 bp, 43 predicted proteins | sample 3monthpyrite_MG_FD_204941 | JGI IMG/M metagenome (GOLD analysis project Ga0316205, IMG submission 204941) | Microbial mat bacterial communities from mineral coupon in-situ incubated in ocean water Damariscotta River, Maine, United States -... | ecosystem: Environmental > Aquatic > Marine >...
AAAGGCGATGGAGAGCCCGGTGTTCAAACACTTTGGACTGGGTTTCAACGACTGGAAACCTATATAGAAGCAATGGAGATACATGAGTCTGTTTTTGCATAGTAAGATGTGTGTAATGTGCAGTGTAGAACGTTAGCTGCTAAAAAGTATAATAAATTAGTAATGTGAAACTATTTAGGAATGAAGTATGTTTAAATTTAAAAAAATAATTATATTGATGGGTATATTGATTTATTCAATTCCAACATATGCCGAAGACACTATAAGTTTATCAAAACTATTAAGCATCAATGACTCATTAAAGCATCAAGCAAATTCCATGAAACCAATGTTGAAGACACTTATTACTGAAATTCATAATGATTATGTAAGTAACTTGGATAATCCAACTGAAAATCAGTTGAAAGAGTTGAAAAAAATATATGATTCTGAGGAGGCCAATGTAGATGAGATATTTAGATCTGAAGAAATTGGCTTAATGTGGGAATCGTCGATTAGCCAAGATTTTTCAGATCGTGAACTTATTGAAATTTCAAAATTTTATGGGTCAGCCATTGGTAAACGATTTGTTGCATCAATGAATAAGGCTAATAATATACTTACCAATGAATTAATGAGAACTTATGATTCAGATTTGGATAAATTTGCGGAGACATATCTAAATAAATTAGATAAAGCCATGGAGTGCTGTGTTAACTAGAGCAGCTAACAAGACCAATAAACTCGACAATTTACAGCGTGGTTTTTACGTGCTATTTCGCTACGCTCCATTGTCGCACGCAAAAACCACGCTGTAAATTGCAAGTTATTGGCGACGTTATGCGTACATGATAGAGAAGAGTTATGAATTCAGAAATATTGCTTAAAGAAATAATTGACAAATATGACTACAAGAAAGTAAATCAATTTTTTGATATTATTTCAAAACAATGGCTGTACTTTTTCTTTAATGAAATAAATGGAAAAGTAAAATTTCAGGATGAAGAAGATATTGTTCAACTTTTGAAAGTTGATAAGAATAACCCTATTGTTGTTCCGATGATTATTGATGAAAAAGGTAGAAATGGGATTTTATATTTAAATCGCGATTTAGCGATTAAATCTGTAGAGTATGAATGTAAAATAGGAAAAATGAGAGGCAAAGATGCATTCGATTTATTTTTCGAGATTGAAGATATGGATAGTTTTTATATTCAAGGAGATTACGGAAGTATTTTGCCAAGTGAGAAGGACGTCGAAAAGTTCGTAGCGATCTACGCATAAAAATTAATAACAGGACCGACGGGTCCTGTTAATCACGAGTTATATTTTTCTTAAGTTTATTAGTCAATCCAATTTTCTATTGTTAAGTCGGGAACTCTAACAAATTCTTTGACGTTGTTTGTGACGAGAACGGCATTTAAACTTCTGGCATGTGATGCAATTAGTAAATCATTATTGCCAATTGGTGTACCTTGTTTTTTAAGTAGTGCTCGTATGAAACCGTAATGTCTTGCAGCATCTTCATCCAAAGGATCAATATGTAAACGTTGTGTGAAATTATCTAACTCTTTCCAACGTGCTTCTCTTTTTGAGCTTTCGCCATTTTCAATTCCGTAGCACAATTCAGCATATGTTACGGAGGAGATACAAATATTTTTAATTGCTTTAAATTTAAATCGCAATTTATCTGAATGATTTTTTAAAACAAAAATACAAATGTTGGTATCAAGCATATACATTAATCAAAATCTCTTTCTTGTGGGGCTGAATCATTTCTGTCAATAAAAAAATCATCACCGAAGCTCGATTTAGTATCAAAAAAATCATCCCATGTTGGTTTTTTTTCAGAAATAATTACGTTGTCCCCTTGTTTTGTAATATAAACCTCGTCAGTATTAAAGCGGAATTCTTTGGGTAAACGAACGGCTTGGCTACGGCCATTCATAAAGATTTTTGCGATCTGGTGTGACATTTGATTTACCTGCTATAGTTGATATATATCATAAAGTATATACTATTTATCGACTGCTTTCTAGTTTCTTTGAGACCCAAGTAAGTATATGAAAAATATAACAAAAGCAATCAACATGGACATTTTACAGCGTTGTTTGGGTTGCGCTAAAAAAGCCTAGCACAACCCAAACAACGCTGTAAATTGCCGGTTAACGGCGACGTTGAGGCTGTAGAAAAACCCCAATTCACCCTGTAATTTGATAAAATGGCTGTACGACAAAAGGAATTGTATGTATGCCTAATTTCATCCCATATGATCTCAATCAAAATACCATGATCGTTATTAATTTTCGTGATCAATTACCTCGTGGTACGTTTGAACACGCCATCAATCATTTGATTGAAAACAAACTCGACCTTTCTGTTTTTGATGATGCTTACAAAAATAATGAAAACGGCCGTCCTGCATATCATCCTGCTATTTTATTAAAAATCGTTCTCTTTGCGTATTCCAAAGGCATCACCAGCAGTCGAGAAATACAATGGTGTTGCGAACGAAACATAACATTCAAGGCGCTCTCTTGCGATACGGTGCCTCACTTTACAACGATTGCCAATTTTATTAGTGGTCACCCCACATCAGTACAACAACAGTGCATAATAAATAGGTAGAATTGGAAAAATCGAGGATATTGGTGAATGATCCTGTTTGAATGGGGTTTTTCTACAGGCTCGTTAGGCTCATGCGAAATATAATTTATTTAAATACAAGGCATACTATGAAATATCACATATTTCTAATTTTATTTTTTCTTAGCTCAATGTCCTTTGCAGATGAGAACGAATCACTGGTGCGTAGTTTCTCTATGCAGGTTAAATCTATAATTTCGTCTTCAGATATAAAAGCATTTAAGAACTTAGGTTGCCATCCCAATAATTGTACTAACAATAGTTACACGATAAAAACCATTTTTGCAGACTCAAAAAAAGAGACTGATTTTGAAAAAATACTTAAGGGGAGTGATGTACGTGTTAAGATTATTGGTCCTTATACTTATGAATCTAATTTACCTCAAAGTTCATACACAGTAATATTCTACAGTGCATCAAATTCTCCTTTCAATAGCAATGGGAAGATCTCGGATGAAGTGGGAATACGGGAACTCTATAAGTCGTTCTTGCAAATGATTGTAACTATTAGAAATGGCGTAGCAGGCTTTAACCGAGTTCCATTTCACTTAGAGTCACATCACCCTTACGTAGGTGACTATGGATGATGCCTAAAAATTAATAACAGGACCGACGGGGGAACTTGACCCGCTTTTCTGGACACATCATTATTCACGCTACACGTGCCTCAAATTCCATCGGTGAGACATATCCTAAACTTGAGTGTAATCGTTTTGGATTGTAAAATCGATTGATATAAAATGTCACGTCTTTTCGAACTTGTTTCAATGTTTTATGTGTTCTTCCTTTGAGATACTCCCCTTTTAATTTTTGAAAAAATGACTCCATTTCGATTTAATATGGGTGTCTCATAAAACCTTGTTCTGGTATAGCCAACTCCCATCGCGTTACAAGCTTCAGGAATTGTATAATTCTTATCGAGCACTAGACCTGCAGCTTCATTTTTAAACTAAGCTGAGTAACTTGGTCTCTTTTTAGTCATTGTGTACACCTTTTATTTTCGGGTTAGTTTAACCCATTTTGGTGTACAGATTCATTAGGCCACAACACAGTGGTGACTATGGAACGAAAATACTAAATTTAATTTTTTGGGACACAAAAATTGAGGACACCCTTTTAATTTCAATTGTATAGAATAATTGTTCGATACTATAACTTGCAGAAATTAAGTGGTTTTTACTGTGACTTCGAATGGGTGTCCTCAAAATCACATTTAATATAAGCAGATCCTATTTCAGAATTAGCTTTCCTTCTGATATTCTCTTGCACAATCTTACACAATTTTTCCATATTATTTGCACATTTTCCCCATAGCAACGACACATTCAAACCAAGCAAAAAAGGGGAAACATGATGTCAATAATGATTACTAAATCAACTAACAACATGAAAAATGTATTAACTGCTGTAGCATTCTCGTCCTTGTTCGCTCTTTCAAGTGCGCAAGCAGCTTTTGTGCATTACGAAGGCGATGAAGAAACTACGAGTATCTGCACAAACGATGTTAAATATGAAGATACTGATTTAACGGCGATGGAAATTGATGCTCCTGAAGACACGATACAATATCGCCCAATTACATTACACAATGGTAGTCATGCATACACGATAGATAATGCAACACTCACCACCACGTGTATTGATACTGATTTGCTAGAAGAAAGACGTGCAGCCTATGAAGATCACCTTGCTAATGAGCCAGATAAAAACGATTCAGTTGCCTGGTTTGAATGGTTTCATGAAAAAACCACTTTGGCATTCTTTAAAAACCGCACACGTAAAGTTGAAGAATCAACTACGCGAAGGGGCGACTTAAATTCGGCTGGGGCTAAATTAGGAATATTTCATACTATTGATTCTGCAGAAGGATGGTCTTGCAACTCAAAAATAAAGATCGATGTGTTGTGGGGTGAAACTCAATCGTTTGATTTAGAACGAGATACTAATTATGTCAAAGCAAAAGGAACCTCACAAAACGTGAGAATTGAAGAACATCATAAAGGACATTGTGATTTTCAACTAGAGGACTAAATTAGGGGAAATATCCCCAAAACCAACATTGACCTATTCAAAAAGGCCAGCAAATCGCTGGTCTTTTATTATTCACTAGTACATTTACACAATCTTGCACATTTGCTCCTTATTGTTTGCGCATTCTCTGCGTAATCTTTAATACTAATAAATAAGGAATCTAACGAAGAGAGTTCTCATGTTAAACAAAAAACGTGCTTTCAATAACTTTAGGAAAAGCTTAACTTGTGCTGCTATTTTTCTTGTAAGTGCATTCGCAACTTCAGCAGCCTATTCCACAGATGAAAAATGTAAAGGCGACACTTGCATTGAAAACGATTCTTCCACTCAAACAAAATGTAAAGACAGTTCTAACGGCACTACTTGCATTTCAAACACTACTGATGCGAATGTTGATTCGAAAGTTAAATTCACAGTTGATTGGGTAGAATATAAAGGACAAATGCATTACGTTCCTTTTATAACAATCACCGGTACCTCAAAAAACGACTCAATAACGCTGCGAAATACTAGGTTTACGTCCATTTATGTGGATTATGGGAATAAAACTTATGGTCCTTTTCCAATTAATAGCTGGGTGGTGGCAGATTTAAGTTATGGTGATGACACTTACAACGGCAAAGCCATATGGGCTCCGCAAATTGTTCATGGAGGCGCTGGAAACGATACCATAGCAGGTGGTATTAATGATGACTTGATCTATGGTGACACTGGGGAGGATGATCTCACCGGTGGTAGTGGTGACGACGAAATTTATGGTGGTATTGGAAGGGATTTACTTATAGGAAACAATGGTAACGATTATCTATTAGGTGGTGAAAATTACGATAGAATTAAGGGTGGTAATGGGAATGACATTTTTGACGAAATTGATGACGGCAATGACGACATTGTAGATTTATCAGATAATTATATTGCTTATGCATATGATGGTGGTGGTGGTGGTGGTGGTGGTGGTGGTGGTGGTGGTGGTGGTGGTGGTGGTGGTGGTGAAGAATATAAATATGAAGAAGATGAGTAACTAAATATAGAGTACTCAGCATAAACTAAAAAAAACCAGCAAACTACTATTTTTTTGATTGTAGGCACATTTACACAATTGATATACGGCATAATTTATTTACATATTGAGGTCTTGACCTATTTTCCTGCACAATATCAGTATAAGCCGTTATTATTTGAGAAAGTCTGAATAAACATGAAAGAATCTGATCTTTATCTACCCCTTAAACAGTTTCTGGAAGCACAAAACTATGAGGTTAAAGGTGAAGTGTTAAATTGTGATGTTATGGCAGTCCGAGACAAGGAAGCACCTGTTATTGTTGAACTAAAAGTTACCTTGAATCTTGATGTTATCCTGCAGTCTGTTGAGCGATTATCACTGACATCAAAAGTTTATATCGGTGTGCCTAAGTCATGCAAAAGCTTAAATAAACGACGTAAACACATCATTAAATTGCTAAGAATGTTAGGTTTAGGGCTGCTTTTGATTGATGTTAAAAAGAAAGACAACAACGTAGAAGTGTTGCTTGATCCAGGAGAATATAAGCCCCGTAAGTCAAAGCACCGTCAACAGCGTCTGCTTGGCGAGTTTGAAAAACGGGTTGGTGATCCAAACCTGGGAGGGATAGATTCAAAGAAAGGGATTACGACCGCTTACCGACAGCAAGCGCTGGCGATTGCCGGTTTCCTTCAACAACAGGGGCCAACCAAAGCAGCAATAATTGCTAAGACCCTTGAGCAAGCAAAAGCCAGGGATATTCTGTATAGAAATTATTACGGTTGGTTTGATCGAGTGTCTCTCGGTGTATATGACCTTAGTCCACGCGGAAAGCGAGAGATATCAGACTGGTGAGATTAGTATAATAATTTGGATGGGTGTCCCCTGAACCTGTTCTCAAAACCAAGATAACGGGCAGTAATCGCAGCGACAAGTTATTCGGAGGTGGTGGAGCGGATGAACTCTATGGCTTAGGGGGTAAAGATGAACTTGAAGGGGGTGATGGAAATGATTATTTATTGGGTAGCAATGGGAAAGATCAATTAACAGGCGATGAAGGAAATGACATATTTGATGAAATTGATGTGGGTGATGACAACGTAAAAGATTTATCCGATGATCACCTAGCTTTTACGCATGGTGGTGACGAAGGTGAGGTATATATGTATGAAGAAACTGAATAATAAAATAAATACAAGTTATTAAAAATTGAAAAAAGGCCAGCACTTGCTGGCCTTTTTTTTACCAACACATTTGCACAATCTTGCACACTTCTTCCCTATTCATTGCACATTTTCCTCGTATTATTTTAAACATAGCAACAAGACATACACATTAACGGATTTAAATTTAATACCAAGGAGATACACAATGAAAACCAATTCAAATATACGATCTTTATTACAGAAATCAGGTAAAGCATATAAGCCAGCATTAGCAGCCACTTGTTTAGTAGGTTTACTCTCAATGTCACCAGTTGCGAATGCTGATATATTCAGTGATGGTGTAAATTGGGTAGAAGACACAGCAACTGACGGAGCAGAATGGGTAGAAGATACCGCAGTAGACACTTGGGAAGTCACTGAGGATTTAGTATCTCATGCAGTTAATGAAGTTGAGTCAGGATTAGAAGACGCCGCTGCATTTATTGAAGACTTAGCCATGGATGGTTATCGCGCCGCGGCCGAAGCAATGTTTGATCAATGGATTAATCCAATGACAAGTATGGCTACAGCCTGGAAGAAATTAGCCGCTGAAGATTCTCAAAAAATGGAAGCATTGTTTTTAGCAATAAAAAATCAAGATGGACCAGCGACAATTATCGCCCTTGAAAATATTATGGATTCCATGGCGCACTATGCTGGGTTTGACGCACTTGTTCAAGATTTCAAAGATAGGGGTGCCGGATCATTATTACTTTTTGGCTCTGTTGGTGGAGGAATGGGTGGCGTTAGCGGAGAGTTTGATGGCGGTGTAGCATTGGATATCGATTTTGTCATTGATATTGTCAATCACGTTGCAACAGGGAATAAAAGAGAGTTTTATGGGCCTATCGCTTCTTATTTTATTGCGGGTGGTATTCAAATTGGTCCCGCGGCTGGTGGTGGTTCGGATTTTGTCGTTGGCTATCATGTTGCTAATCCTGATGGCGTTTACGGGCCAGGCCTTGACTTTTCATTGGAAGGTAAAGCGAAAGTTGGTGGAAGTGCAGGTATTGGCTGGGACCTTTCACAAGTTCCACCACAAATCGTTACCGCAGGTGTTGGCCTTGGCGCAGGTGTTGAAATTAAAGCAGCTGTCGGTCCTAGTTACGCAACCGTATTGGCGCAACTGTGTTCTGATGGATCATTAAAAGAGTTTGCAGCCGATTGTGATGACGCACCCGTTGAAAAATCAAGCTATAAAGGTGTAACTGACGTAGATGAAGAATGGCTAAGCATTAGAGAAAGCGATGCTAATGTAAAGAATCCCGTAGTATTTTTATCAGCCCCTACATTTAATGGATCAGATGCAGGCGTCATACGAGTGAAAAACATTACAAATGCGGGTTTTGACATGCACTTTCAAGAGTGGGATTATCTTGATGGAATTCATACAAATGAATCAGTTGAATATCTCGTATTGCCAGAAGGCCATAGTGGTTTAATGGAGGTTGGAACGTTTGAGATCAGTGATACAAAGGATTGGAAAAATATTGAATTCACACAACCCTTCACTTCCGCACCTTATGTTTTCTTGATGATTCAGACCTATAATGGGGCTCAAGCCGTTGCAGTTCGAGCAAAAGATATCACAACAACGGGATTTAAAGCTGCAATGTTCGAGCAAGAGGCTTTAATCGACGGACACACTACAGAAGTTATAGGGTATATGGCAGTAACAGCTTCACCACTTTTTCAGTTATTTAATGGAATTTCCCAACCGATTAGTGTTGACTTAAATGATAGTGGTGTCATGACTTCAGCTGGTACCTATTATCTCCAGGAGGAGCAGTCTTTTGACAGTGAAACAACACATGGTAATGAAACAATTCATATGTTCAAATTCTTTGGGATTGATTTGGTTCAACAAGTGACTTCAAATGGCGGTGATACAACTTCAATACGAAGAGAGTTAGCAGACTAATTATCAACAAATACGGTTTCACCATCATGATCACAAAGCGAACCTCAATTGAGGTTCGCTTTTAACTTTATGCCTGGTTAAAGGTTTCACCCCTCCCATTGTTTTGATAATATTGCTTGATACTAATTTCCGTTAAAGTTTAAACCCATGCTTAATCCAAGTTTTCAATACTTTTTATTGATATTGTTTGTTATCTCGATCTCAGCATGCGCATTAACCCGACCACCTGAGCAATCATCTGAACTTTTGGGTGAATATACAAACCACTTAGCTGGTAGCGAACGCAATTCAGCAAAAGGTTTCATTCAGTTCTTACGATCAGAAGTTTATAAAAACGGCAAGTTGGATGACTTTCCTGAAGTGGCCGTCATACTCTATGATGCTAAACCTGAAAGTATTTTACTTGCCATGGGATTTGATCCTGAGGGTGACTGGATGGACATGGATATTGGCTATAGCGCTCCAAATCGTATGTTACTTGTGAACAAAACCCAGCAATGGCCGCGGTTTGTATTGAATGTTGGGCTACCCGGCGCGGCTGGTGTTTCAGTGCAAACCTCAGAACTAGCAGCATTAGGGGTAAAACACATCATCCATATTGGTACGGCCGGTTTGCTAGGTGATCGAGCTTCTGATTCTGTCATACTGCTAGGTGAAAGCGCCTACAAAGACGGTGCTGCTGTTATGTTATCAACCCCGGCTAATAGAGACGTGAGTAAGTTAGCAAAACCCGATACCTCATTAGCAAACCGTATTCAAACTATTGGAAAAGGTCGTATTACTCCTGCAACGGGATATACCATTCCTATTTTTTACTATCAGCCATCAAAATTGTTAGAAAAGCTTATTGCCATAGGCAAGTTTGATAATGGTCCATTAATAGATTACATGGAAATGGAACAGGCACCCTTTTATCAGACATGCCAACTTGCCGAAGTTGCTTGCGTTAGTTTGGTGATTGGTTCTGATCGTACTCATGTGAAGAATGGAAAGATTACAACAGAATATTTTAATCATGACCTTAGAGCGCGGAAATTAGAAGCACTACGTATAACACTTGAGGTTTTTAGCAATTAAATAAAGACGATATCCTTTCAAAATCGATTGACTATAATCCTGTATATTCAGGATTATTTTGTTTGTAAAACTAGCGGTATGTGGTTGCCTGAATAAGAACATCATCCGGTGTAAACCATGTGTCATCTACCCCTGGTTGAAAATAACTTAAACTTTGTGTCAGCAGATTGGATGCATCAAATTCATCCTGGTGATATCCCCAGACAATGTCATCGGTAGTTAGGCAGGTCTGATCGGGACCAGGTTGGAAGTGGGTTGTTCTAACGGGTAGATCATTGGCATCTCGACTGAGTATTTTACAGGTACGTAAATGGTCATCCGCATTAAACCATATGCCATCGGCGCCAGGGCCATTATACATATCGTGTCGATTTACGCGTCCTTGGGTGTCGTAAAAATAGTCATGGTAATAAATCGGGACATCGTCTGAGGTAAATGGACGACCATCAGGGCCTGGATCTTCCGAGTACATGTGGCGTTGACGACTTCCCAATTCATCAAGTGTGCTTAATGCAAATCGATAGGCCCAATTGTCGTTTAAGGTAAGCCAGTCATTGTCTGCACCCGCGTCGAAATAAAATACCCAACGTCGTTCGGTACCAACTGTTTCATCGACAATCAGCCAAGCAAGAAAATCATCTGCAGTGAACCAGGTATTATCATCACCTGCTAGACTAAAAGTCCCTATGCCGATAATGTTTCCAGCAGCATCTCGTACAGGCGCATAATAATAGAGAATGTCATCATCATTGGTGAACCATGTCTTGTCCGTACCACTACCACGGTAGAGTACGGTAATAACATCAGGATTTGCAGGTGCGTGATCATGATAACTACCAACAACATCGTCTGCTGTTTGCCATATTGCATCTGCACCGGGTGAGCGATAGGAAACCATCCGTGTTAATTGATCAACATCGTATTCAAACTGGCTAACACCATTAACTTCGTTGTTAAAATAATAAAATTTATTATTAATTAATCGGCTTTTATCAGTGTTCGTAAAACGCGCTTGTATTCCTGTCACTTGTTGTGTGAGTTTGCTGGTTTGTACATTTGCAAGCATCGCATAGTCCGGATCATCCAATTGCGATATAGACGCTATATAGGGCACTGGTTTAGATGGAGAATTGCTGGCGGATACATCTGTTTGAGGCTGCGAGCAACCTGCGAACAGAAAAACTAATAATATAGCACCACCTGCTGATATTTTGTTCAGCATTTTTGCTCCCCATGACCTAAATATTGATTTTATTATGTTTTAAGATAAATCATACGCCAGAAAATACCTAGGTTCCAGTTGTATTACCAGCGCTAGTTTTTTGACGATTTTTAGCACAGTTTTTGTGTCTTGTGTCGTGGGGAATTTGGTCAGAGTATTGGGTGTTTATATCGCAACTAACGCTTTAACACCTTTGCACAATCTTGCACATTTCTTCCCAATTGTTTGCACAATTGCTCCGTTTTATTACTTTCATAGCGTTGCTACTCAGCAAGGAAATGTAAATGAGTCAATATAAAGGAGTTAGAAAATGTTCAAATCAATTAAGCAAAATGTAAAAGGAATCCTTGCAACCACAACTATCGTTCTGTCGATGATTGGTTTTAGCAATGTAAACGATGGAATTTACGCTTTCAGGCGTACAAGTTCAAAGCGTTGATTTCAATGGATCAGGGGCAGACAATGGAAGCATCCCGCAAGAAATTGTATCTCTCAGTGCTGGCGCCATTTCAATAACGTACTACGATTCTATTACGGGTAATTCCTATGAAGAATCAATTTTTTGTCAGTAAATTCTTAAATTGATGTATCAGTGTGATTGTAAAAATGCCATTGAGTAATAAATTAATTCATCATCTAAATTAAAGGCTAGCGTTTGCTAGCCTTTTCTCTCTCCAATTAATTAGCGGGGAGATCACAATTATCAATTCGAATAATCAGCGTTAGACCAGGATTTTCATATTTTTATAAAGTATTCAAATATTATTTATCTAAATATTCGCCAAATCTAATTTTCACTTTTTTCGGTTTCTTTTACTTTTAATTGAAAAGCAGCATTTTCTAAATCTTCTCCAAACTCTTCTCCGAGTTCGGCCATATTGTCATCTTCTTCTTCATGCAACCAGTTTATTTGAACGGTGTTGTTTTTTGCTGCTGCTTCTAACATATCAAAAATTTGCATCATAACTTTCGCTGAGCTGCTGTTGAAGTAGATAAGGTCGAAGTTAAATACCAATGTCTGATCTTTGGATTCAGCCAAGTAAGACTTAAATGTTGTAATTATTTCACCGTAAAACTGGTTTATATCTTCTGGATAGGATTCTCCTGTCATGCTAAATACACATTTTGAAAAATCGAAATTTATTGCGGGTGTGCGTTTTGTTTTTTCTATTTCTAAATTATCCATATCATATCTCTATTTTTCATTTGGCTTAGTTTTACCATTAGACGTTGTTTTATACATAAGATGTCACGCTAAAATAAGTTGATGATTTATCAATTTGTATAAAATCATATTCAAACTTAATCGCTTTTCTCGCAATATCAATAAAACCAATACCTGCTCCCTTACTGTTCTTTGGTGTCTCTCCTCGGAGCATTTCCTTATAGAGTTTTTTTAATTCTTTCTCATCCAGTGTATGTAAATGATCCAGTGTACTTTTCAGTTGCTCAACATTGGTGTTATTTATTAGGTTGGCACAAGTGACAAAATGGCTGTCATCTCTGTTTCCGACAATTACCAAGCCATAACGAAACTCAGATGGGCTGTCGATGCTCTCTTCAAATTCAGAGCTATATCGAATAATGTTCTGTACTTGTTCGACAAAAAAATGAAATACGGATCGGATTTTTTTCTTATCAACATTATCAGCTTGTAGCTTTGCTTTTAACACGGCACCAATGCTGGTAAGTAGTTCTTCAGTGATATATCCGTTGTAGCAAAACACAGCCCCATCCTGACTGAGTTCATTGCGTAATTCATACTGCTTTTTAACATCCATTTGCTTATGCCTTTTAGCTTCTACTAAACGATAATCGCTTAATTGTAATGGCTTAGTCAATACCCACTAGATCAGAGTCGCGAGACTTTGAATGTCTGTTTGTGTCAACTTCTTTCGGTACCAAGGTAAATCCGAGCAAAGTTACATCATCACGTCTATCTTCCGTTCCTTGATATCTATCAAGTTCCTGTGTGAAAATTTTTGCCTGCTCTGACATGGGATTTTTCGCGTATTTTTCAATAAGTTTAAAAAGGCGTCGACGGCCAAAAGATATCATTTTATCACCACCAACTTGATCAATAATACCATCCGTAAATAAATAACATTGAGTAATTTGATCCAAATTTATTTTATGGTCTGTAAAAGTGATATCTGACCCAATATTTCGATAACCAATACTCGATTTGTCACCTTTGACTTCCCTAATAGTCTCGTTGGTAAAATAAATTAAAGATAGGCGAGCACCTGAGAAAAACAAATAGCTCCTGTCATTTGGGATATAGCATACTCCAATGTCCAAGCCATCATCAGATGTTCCAATGTCTGTATTTTGATCGAGATCCACTTGAATAATTTTATGCATAGTGGATATTAAATCACCAGTTCGTGCTGGTTTAACAGCTTGAAGTGCTTTATCTAGTGCGGCTTTCGCTAAAATCGTCATGAACGCGCCGGGAACACCGTGTCCGGTACAATCCACAAATACAATTACTTTTCCCGCCCCCCAGTTTCGAACCAAATACATATCACCGCCAACGATATCTCTGGGTTGCCAAATGACAAAGGACTCATGACAAAACGAAGAAAATTCGACTTCTGACGATTGAATAGCTTGCTGTATTTTGCTTGCATATTGAATGCTTTCGGTAATCTGGCCATTACTTTCCTGAAGTTCAGAATGTGCTGCAGTAATAATTTTGTGCGCTTTGGCCATTTCATCAGATTGATTTTGTATTTTTTCAGCCATACGATTGATGTATCGGGCAATAATTAAACCAATGATGACGAAAATTATTAAAACGCCTATACCGATACCAATAATATATTCACGACTGGTTTGAACGACTTCAGCGGCTTGCTCACTTGTTCGTTTTGCTAAAAGATCGCCCGATTGACTGAGTTTTTCAAGATGATTGAGTAAATCACTTCGAGTCTCATTGAGTTGGATTTTAAGCTCTCCAAATTGTTCTATTTGCATTATCAAATTATATTTATTTGAAAAAAGAGATGTATCACTTCTCGTGAGTTCTTGTTCGAGGATTTTTATATCCAATACTATTGTATTTAATATCGCGTTAAAATCGTCGACGGAAATATTTGCTTTTCCTAAGCTGTTAAGTTTTTTATTAAGTTTATTTATTTCTGGTAGAATTTCTGAAGTCTTGATCTCTTGTAATTGATCAATGGTGGTAGCTAGTAATAACTTTTGTGTTGCTCGCTCAAGTGTCTTAATATGTAAGCTAATTAAACTTTTTGTGTTAAGACCATTGGTATTTTTATCAACTAAAACATTTTTAATGCGTTTTGCTTCTTTTAGCTTTTTTTCGTTATTTTCTTTAGCGATATTCTTTAAGGCTTCGTCAGAGACTTCTACATCTTCATCTCCTCCATCAAAATACCAAAAATCATCAAATGCACCACTATCATCTTCAAGTGATTGATCCCGAGCACTCAATTCATTAGCTTTCCCTGCTTCCTTTTTCTCAAAATTGCGAACCTTATTTGCTAAATTATTGGCGTATAACTTAGTTCTGTAGGTTAACTCGGCGACTCTGTCTTTAGACTTGGTAACAGAATTATCGAGATTAAACAATGCTTCTTTTAATGCAAACAAACTATCGTCATAGCGATTGAAGTTAGCGAACTCAGCTCTGAGCAATTTAGCTTCATCAAGGTCTAGTCCAGCCAGATTATTGACCAATGTGTTAAAGTGAAGCGTGAATTCGTTTTCTATCTCATTTTTGTCCTTTAATATTTCGAGATCAGATTGAGATTTCGCTGTGGAAATTCGTTCCTGTCGATCAATATAGTTCGCAATCGTATTACTTAGGGCTAGGTTTCCATCCGAGAGCTGTTTAGTATTGTTACCCAGCGCTTCAATGCTGGATGTTAAGTTTTGAGATACGTTCCAAGAGACGCTGCTGATAATCGTTGTAGCGATGATTCCTATTACTATCAAAACTAATAGAAGAAATTGGACTTTATTTTTAAATGCTCTTGCTTCAGACATTGTCGTTAAACATCGTATTTGTAACCCACACCATAAATAGAATGAATAAATTGCACATCAGGCACTACATCATTTAATTTTTTGCGTAATTTCTTTATGTGGCTGTCAACGGTCCTGTCGCTAACGATGCGATTATCCTCGTATGCATTGTTTGCGAGTTGTTCACGCGAATATATCCTTCCAGGAGAATTCATCATCGTTTCAAGAAGGCGAAACTCAATGGCTGTGAGTTCGATGGATTGGGCATTGTAAGTTATATTGAAATTAGCTTTGTTCAAATGAAGTACTTGTTGTGGTTCGACTTGAGGTGAAAATCGCCTGAGCACGGCTTTGACACGTGCCATTACTTCTCTAAGGCTATAAGGTTTGCAAATGTAATCGTCTGCTCCAATTTCTAAGCCAAGTAATTTGTCAATTTCATCACTTCTTGCGGTGAGCATGATTATTGGGATGTCAGAAAAACTACGTATTTCTTTGCAAATTGTTACGCCGTCTTTACCAGGTAGCATTAGGTCTAATAAAACGAGCGAAGGTTGGTTCTGCTTTACCCATTCAACGACAGTATCACCAACATGAATCATATGCGTTTCGTATTGTTGATGGTTAAGATACTCACATAATGATGTGGCAAGCTTTAATTCGTCTTCGACAACCAGTATTGTTTGAGACATAATGATCCTTCTAGATAAATTTATATAAGTTTTGAGTTTTTGTGCTCATCCATCGGGAATTTTAATCGAATGCAAATACCACCAAGGTCAGAATGTGTCGCAGCAATTATTCCTTTGTGTTCCAGCATAATATTTTGGCAAATGGCCATTCCCAACCCTGCACCACCGGTAGCACGATTTCGAGAACTTTCACCACGAAAAAAACGTTGAAAAATCTTTTCTAAGGCATGGTCGGTCAATCCTGGCTGCGAATCGGAAAATTCAATAATATAGCAATTCTCGACGATTCTACAATTAACCCTTAACTTTCCACTACTATTAGTATAATTGCAGCTATTTTTTAAAATATTGAAGAAAACCTGTCTAATTCTTTGTGAATCTCCCCAATAGAGCATGGCATTATCACTTTCACTCTGTTGGATTATTATATCTTTATCTGCAAACATTGCTTCAAATTGAGAAACAGTTTTATCCAATAATTCCTGTAAGTCTATTGTTTCTTTTTCATAACTCAAGGAATTGATGTCGCTCAGGGATATTTCAAACATATCGTTGATCAAACGAGTAAAATGCGTAATCTCTTCCTGCAGTGATTGCAAATTATCCGATGTTGGTTGGCGGATTCCATCACTTAAAAGTTCTACTTCATTTTGCAGTATGGCTAAGGGGGTACGTAGTTCATGACTTATCATCGCCAGAAACTGACGAGTCTCTTCTTTAGCGGTTTCTGCAGTGTCTCTTGCAATTTCAAGTTGCTGGTTTGCCTCACGGAGTGTTTCTTCATTACGATCAGACATGCGTACCAAACGACGCGAAATCTTACTCAACGCTTTGTACTCTTCTAATAGCACTTGGTAGGCTCGATGAAAATCGGTGGAACTCTCTTCGTTTAAGAGTTGCTCACCATTGTCAATAACTTGGTTTTCATGTTGAAAAGTATCAAATTTCATTGCTATTTCGTTGCTTTATAATGAGAGAGTTAAAGCCAATTTTGAGACACTAATATATGTGAACTCTCACTGATTATAAATGATGCATGTCGTTGCGTCAGCAATCCCATGGGTAATAATAGGCTGAAACTCAAGTCACTGTTGAAATGATGATCAACCTGAACTTTTTTTGGGCGATAACATATTCGTTTATACATTTAAACATTAAACAAAGCGACAATCCTTTTTCGTGAATTAAATAAGCTCGATATAAAACACCAAAGAGTAAACTAACTCGCTTAGCTACGATCAGGTAGACAGTAAGTTCTACCATTGATAATGTTAAACATTGAGCAATAATCATAGAGGCCAACAAATAACAAAAATAAAAAACTCGCACTAATAAGTGCGAGTTTTTTGTATTTAACTGTATTTTGGTGCTTACAATACTCCCTTCAACTCTAAAAATTGAGTTTCACCGTTTGAGTCATCAACACCATCATTGTCATTAACAATGAACAATTCACCCCCTGAGGTTACAGCCATGCCTTCGATTTTTTCAAGAATTAAACCCTTTGTTTTAGCAAGGTCCTTCATCAGATCTCGTACCAATATTTTTTCAACAACAGGAAAGTTTGGTGTTGTTCCAAAGGTAGGATCAGACATTGGTGTTAGGCCAGCAATAGAAATTTTATATATTCGCTTAATTACCGCATCTGCATTACCTTGATTATCACGCTCAATAACAAGGAAATTTTCATCATCTAGTGCAGTAATTTCTGACAATCCAACCCAACCACCGAAATCTGATTGTGGCATTTCTAGCGGATAATAAAAGAAACTCCAATCTCCTCTCGTTACATCATAACGGCCTATACGTACATGACCATCTTTATCATCAGCCCATTCTCTTTGAAACACAACATAAAGAATCTCATTACTCACAGTACCAGTCGAAGTAACACCTTCAAAACCAAACCTCACCTGACGAGCATTGGTACTGTCAGGAAGTTGGATTACCTGTTCTATAACACCATATGCATCTACGCCCAGTACAAGGTTAAAGCTGGTAAATGGTCTACTCGCATCGCTAATAGTTCCTGCACCTTCAGAAGCTATCCAAAATCCACCGGATTTTCGCATAGCGATACCTTCCTGATCAAGATTAACTGTGCCGTCTTCATTTACCATACTTGTGGCAATCGATGCTAACTTATTCATACTATCTGCCAACACTATCTCATCTCGGACAACGGCCGGTTTTTCATCGATATCCATTTTATAAATTCGTGCTTTATTATAAAAACTATCGTGAACAGTAAACATAATATCTTCATCTTCAGGGTCTGCAGCTAAACCAGATAAAGCACCCCAGGGGATTGGCAAACCGTCTGTACGATCATCGGATGCTATCGTGGGGTAACTTGCTTTCTTGCCACGATATTTATAAATTGTCAGCGCAGATCTAATTTTATTACTTCGATCATCTTCCTCACCAGCAGTTACGAATAAATTGCGTTTTGGAATAGCTAGTAAACCTTCTGGTTTCACAGCTGTTGGTAGTACTTGGGTAAGTTTAGGATTTCTTGCATCATTAATGTTGTAAACTAAAGCCACGCTAGCTCTCTCAGAGCCAACAAATAGTAATTTATCTCTATTGAATTTAGCAAATTCCACATTTTCTGGTTCATTACCTTTTTTTCCCGCTCGTTTATCAGGGAAATGACCATGACGAACAATTGTGTGCTCTACCGAGTTAGTAGATTCATAAGCTACATTGCCGTTAATATTATAAATGGTATATCCGCGACTACCACCGTTCAAATCCCCTTCATCGGCTGTAACAAACATTTTACTATTTATCCAGCTAACACCATCAGGTTCGCGAAGTACATCAGTTAATGAGAAATCTAAAGTAACTAATTTGTCTTTTGCTATATCAACATTATTGAGATTCTGAGAACCTGCACTGAAATGATTTACAATCGTCCCCGTTACTAGATCAATTAAAGCGATATGATTATTTTCTTGTAACGTGACAACAGCAATATTATTCTTATTAATATCTACAAATTCAGGCTCAGGATCGCTTGAATAAAGCATGCCCGACAAACCACTTAAACTAACTATTCGAGTAGTCCAATTCGCTGGTTTGCCCAATAAATCGACAATAATCATTTCACCCGCAGGTAACTGGGGAATTATTCCATCGTTTAAGTCTTCATTTCGTTCATTTTCAAGTACAACTGCTGCAAATTTTCCGTCAGGACTCATCGCGATTGAGTCTGGTTGTCCGCCTAAGGCAATTTTTCGTATTATTGTTCTTTTTTTAATATCAATAACAACTAAATTACCACTAGGATTGACAAAATCAACTGAGGTGTTCACTGCAGCCAAAGCATAACGATTTTTTACTGCAACTGAAGTTGGCTCCCCTCCAACTTCTAAAATACCACCTGGCTTAGGTTTCTTTGCATTTCGAATGTCAACAAAACCAATCGCTCTCATTTTTCCATCAGTATAGATCAATGTTTTTCCATCTCTACTGGCAGTAACAATTTCCGCGACGGTTTCATTTTCAATACTGGAATTTAAAAAGGCGGGAAATGTTGCTATACGATTGAAGGATTTTTCACCGTCATCCGCATTAACAAAAGATTGATTTAAGAGCAATAAGACAGAGGCAGCAAATAAACTACCTTTTATTTTATTAGAATTCAACACCATAATTTTCTCCTGAGAATTAAGCAATAAATAGTCAAAAAAGTATATTGAGTATTAGTTACAGTTTGATGAACATTAATAAAAAATATTTACGTATCTGAAAGGAAAATATGTATAGATTAAGAAGATTTTTATATTATTGAATTAACGTTAACTGACTAGAATGATCATTATTTAGCAAAACCACTGATAAATTTAATTCATAGTTTTACTGAACATCATTTCAAATTGATTTATTTGATCCTACTGACTAAGTACATAGACACCCATACTCGCACCGAGACTATGCCTCATAACAACCATTTTTTCTCTATCTGTTTTTTACCTGTAACAAATCAAATGGCAGCATTTATGTCCGAGAAAATACCTTCTAGATTTGGATTTCCCTCCGACTTGCCATAACCTCTATAATCAAACATATAAACTTCATACCCGTGTTCGGGTAACCAAGAAGCAAAATCTAGATGCCGACTGATATTTTTAGTCGTGCCATGCAAACATAGTATCTTTTTTTCTTTGAAGGGTTTTGTGTGGAGGGAAGATACTAGCCTTGTAGCCTAGTTCCATCCTTTGAGCTAAAATAAATATCTTGCTTGGTTATATCTATTTTCTTTGATAAGTCTTCATCGTGGCTTTGAGGGCGAAAATTCAATGAAGTACATGCCGCCATGAAATAACACAACACAGCAATAATCAGAGATCGAATAACTATATTTTCCCAATATTTAATAAATTTACACTCTTAGAAAGATCTAAATTTTAGGGAATATCAATGTAAAACATGTTTTTTTATTTTCATCGCTATTTAACAAAATATTCCCTCCATGGGCATTTACAATTTTTTTACATAGACTTAAACCTAAACCATACCCACCAGTTTTAGAATTTCTGGATTTATCAACACGATAAAATGGCTCAAATATATGTTGCTGATCAATCTTAGGCACTCCAATACCAAAATCTGTAATTTCTATTTGAATTTTATCTGCTAATTCTTGGACTTGAATTTCAATAGGCTTATTTTGATGTTTCGAATACTTTAATCCGTTTTCGATAATATTACGAAGACAAATTTGTAGTCGATTTACATCAGCATTGAGTAATACTTCTTTATCAGGTGCAATAAACGAAACTCCAGGTGTTGTTGATGCGTAATTATTCTGCAGTGTTTCAATTAAAGGAGTTAAGGGTATATTTTGCCTGACAAGACTAGAATTAGGATTATTTAATCGAGCAGACTCCAATAATTCTGAAATCATACTTTCCATTTCACGTAAATCTTCCTGTACGTTAGTTTTTGATTTTTCATCATCAATTAATTCAAGGGCTAATTTAGCACGAGTAATAGGTGATCTTAATTCGTGACTCACATCCAACAATAGCTGCTCTTTTTCCTTCATCATCAACTGAATCTTTTCAGACATTTGATTAAAACCTTCTGCCAACTCACCTAATTCGTCTTGCCTCTTATTTGATACTCGAAAATCAAAATTACCTTCACTCACCTGTTTAACACCTTCACCCAAGAAAGCCAATGGCCGAAACAACCAACGTACCATGTAATAACAGAACGTTATAACAATGAAAACGATAAAAACTAAGGAAATAAGAAAAACACCTTTGCTTTCAACAAATCGACGATGACTCAAAACAAATATGTATTCATAACTAGTATGGTTTAAAATCACATAAGAATACCCCCTATAATGACCTATTTTCATTTCAGATGAACTAGACATCTGATGCCCCTTTTCCAAAGCAGAAGCAGGAAGATGGTACCCCAGACTTTGCCAACTCTGTTTTTTATTACTAATTTTAATGTCTAGCCCAAGATCATCGGAAAAAGATTGTGCAATTTTATAATTCGGAGGTGTACTAATTTTTTCTATTAAAAAAGTAGCGTATTGCTCAATATTATACTGAAATTTCTGGTGAATAAGTCGACTAGGATCACTTAAGTAATTTGCTAAACCGCCAACTAAGACAAATAAAATTAGTGCAGTGAATAGAAAGATTATTAGCAATCTTAAGAAAATTGAACGCTTAATAAAATTTCGTATAGAAACTGCCATGCTATTTTAACTCACCAATAAATTGATAACCACGTCCCCATATTGTTTTGATATATGTGGGATGTTTTGCATCATCCAATAGTTTTGTGCGTAATCGACTTATAGCAACATCTATCGAGCGATTAAATGCATCCCAATCTATCCCTTTAATTTCTTCCATAATGTCATCGCGACTGATAACTCGCGTTGGATTGCGAGCAAGCAATGATAATATCTCATACTCCATAGTGGTCAAGTCGATATCTTCGTTAGATAATTGAGCTGTTCTATTATGTAAATTGATATATAAATCACCAGAAATAATTTTTTTCTGTGAATCGACTTGAGGAGTTTGTGAACGTCGTAAGATACTTTGAATCCGAGCTAATAATTCACGGGGCTCAAACGGTTTAGGCAAATAATCATCAGCACCTAATTCTAAACCTACGATTTTATCCATAGTATCACCTCGTGCGGTGAGCATTATTACGGGAGTTGTCGCTTCCTTTCGTAAGGTCTTTAATACTTCAAAACCATCCATCTCTGGCAACATAACGTCAAGGATAATGAGATCAATTGGGTTCTTTCCTACGAATTTTAATCCATCTAAGGGATTATTTTTTGTTGAAACTTCATATTCGTATCGTGTTAGATAACTCGACAACAATTCACAAAGCTTTTCGTCATCATCAATAACTAATATATGTTCTTTCATATTTATATACCAAAAAAAATGGGGCTACGTAATACGCAACCCCATTTTAGCCTAACTATCCTATCTTTTGTGATGCTTTTTAAATTTTTCCAATTTTTCTATTAATTCCTCTTTTTGATCCGTATTTAGTGAGGCATGGAATATCACTAATTTACTAATTACACCTGGCGCAGCTTGCTCAACTCGACTTTTGTGTTGATTAACCATCTCTAGTAAAAAATCCTCATCTAATGTTGGTTTTTTTACTTCCAATAGTAATTTATCCATCATCTCTGCTTTACTGACACGATGTTCTTTATGATGCTTCATCAGCTCAATTTTAACATCTTCTAATTTGGCCTTTTGTGAATCATCCAAATCTAGCTTGCTGCTGATTTTATGGACCATCCATTCAGCTCTGTCTTCGGGGTCTTGATGATGCCTATTACATCCGGTTAAAGTAGCAGTTGCTGCAACTACGACAGCAACGATTGTTGGTATAATAAGTTTGCGCTTTTTCATGATATTTTCTCCTGTAAGATTGATATTACATTTCCTATAGTATGCACATCATCTCTTAGAGTCTTTTCGAAGAAGTTAAAAATTGTTACAAATTGTTAATAGTCAATAATTGGAATGAATACTTATCGCTAATTTATGTATTTGATTGGATATATAACAGAATATACGACTAATCGTGTGGAATCCTCCAGATCCTCCTCCTTCCACAACTATTTCATTAAGTTTCTGGATAATGTAGTTGGTCTTTCATAGACAGTAAAGTACTCATTAGCCTATTATGTTCAACAAATAATCAGCTCAGAAATGGATTTCTAATAAATACAATATTATCTAGAGTTAACATATACTTTTGTTATAGTAGATAAATCTACCTTAGATTTTAATGTATATTTAATATGTATTTGAAGTATTGTAACTTGAGTATTAACTAATTGTTAAATGATTCTCAATAACGATATTTACACAACAATTTACTTGATATCGATTTGTTGTGATCAATTGTCATACTGAAAAAACTTTAATTTAATTGAAAGTTGCTTTCATGTTCCCTAACGAAAGATACAATTCAAATACACTCATAATCAGCGACAGCTATCTGATTAGTGTACTAGTTTCTGTTTTTCTAATGATATCTTTACTATCCACATCACTCTTAGCTGCCAATAACAAAAATTCCTTGAACGGTAACATAGCAATAGATGACCTGATGGAATTATCTATCGATGAATTGGCAAATGTTAAAATCATTGTACCTGCTGCAATTACCAAACTTTCATTTGTTGAGATCCCAGCTTCAATCACTGTAATTACAGCCGAAGATATACGCCATACTCCCGCACGCAACATACTAGATTTAATTGAAGCCTATGTACCCGGTGCTATGTGGATGAATTATGAAGAAGGCCCCCTATTGGGCATGCGTGGCAATATAGTTAATCGAAACTACAAATATTTGCTACGCGTAAATGGTAGATTAATGAATGGTAAAGATCGCTTTTCTGCAAAATCGGAATTGGAACAATGGGATTTAGGTGACATAAAACAGATAGAAGTCATTAGAGGTCCAGGGTCAGTAACTTATGGACCAGGAGCAGTTTCTGGTGTTGTTAACATTCTTACTCATTCTGCTGATAGCGCGCCTGGGTTACAAGTTAGCTCAAAAATCATTGATCAATACAACTCACGTGGGTTAAGTCTAAGTTATGGTAAAAATATAAATAACATAAAATTGTATAGCTTTGCCAGCATTACAAAAACACAAGGAGATAGTTCCCCTCATTTCATCGGAAACAATAATAATGAAGCCGGGTATATTGGAAAAGATATTTTTCTAGATTCAGAAGCCTTAGATTATTTTGCTGACTATCACGATCAACCGCAAATGAAATATTTTGTTAGTACAAATTATAAAGATAAACTAAAAACTTGGGTACGATACACCCAACAAGGTTCAACATGGCGAGGTAATGAAGCTAAAAGCCTTTTCAATGGGAAACTCGTAAATCAACAGGCCGTAAGAGATCGGCAAATTACAGGTACGTTAGAATATTTCCATTCAATTAATCAAAATATTAATCTGTCAAGCATGTTTAGTATAGATTCTTTCGATGTTGAACGGCGCAAAGATCAAATCGTTGCAACGGATCTCAGCGATGTCAAAAATTTTAAATATAATTACAGTGAAACCGAAATATTTTTTAGAAGCGTATTAAATTGGAATATTTCCAATTCGAACGAAATTGCACTCGGTATGGAGTTCTCACATGATAAATTCGGTCCAGGTTGGGGAGAAAGTCCCAGTGAGATGCGTTTGGGCGAAGATGGCGTAATAGTCAATAATGCAGACTCAAATGCTTTGGGTAGTGATTCGTTAAATACTTCACGTGCCATTTATGCAGGAAACGGTTGGAATAGTAATACATTCTCCCTATTTGGCGAAGCCAATTTATCATTATCTCCCCGTTACAAATTATTAGTTTCTAGTCGATTCGATAAAAATAGCTTCACTGATTGGTTAATATCACCAAGAATCGCTTTGATAACTAAATTGAACACTAATTATTATTTAAAAATAATTGCGCAACGATCTCAGCGCATGGAATCAGCAGGACAACTCTTTGTTGATGACCAAACCGGCATCACTCCAAAAAACGAAACCCTTAATAGTCTCGAGCTTGCTTTAAATGGCAAATTAACAAAAAAATTGACGTTGAAAATAGCCGGATTTCTAAATGATGCCGACGTGAATGCATGGAACGGTGATGGAAACGCTGAGTTTTTTGTTGGAAAATTGAAAACATACGGCATTGAAAACGAAATATTTTTTAAAAATCAAATTACTACCGTCGGTGCTAGCTATTCACTTGTAAAACAAATTAGCTGGGATTTGGATAACGATTTGAGTGGTAGCAGCATTAGCTATTCTGAGTACAACCAACCCCTTCGTAATTCAAATGCCACGATGCTGAGTGAAGGTAATGATTTGAATAATTGGGCAAATCAATCCATTAAATTTTTCACTCGAAGAAAGATATCTAACCGGCTTACTTTACATATGGATGCACGTATGATGTGGGATTTTCAAGGCGCTAAAGACGGCTTAAATTCTCTTGAAAATGCTGTCCAAGGTGAACCTGAAGAAATTGCTGTAGAAAACACCTTAGCGCTTGTGAGAGATAAAAATGTGTACGAATACGATTTTAGAGTAAATGCATCGATAAACTTTCAAATAAAAAAGTCATTTGACATCCAAGTTTTTACTCAGAATATTTTAAGCAGCAATAATAATAAACGGTATTCATTTGATTCAGGAAATGATAGAGCGGCACCCAAAAGAGTCCGTTTCGTCGAAGAACCGAGAACCTTCGGTATTCAGTTTAGATATCATCTAATTTAATATAGATTAATTTATGATTATTAACATAAAAACAAGCCTATTAGAAAAAATAAATATTTTTCTAATACCAATTAAATATAATTTTTTAGTTATTTTTATGACATATAGTCTATAAATATTATGTACACTTATAAATTAGCAATGTTATTTTTGATTGGTATTACACTACCAATTAGCACTGTAATGGCTGAAAAAACTTCCACGCCCGAAAAAATTAAAGCCGCATATACCTATCAATTTACTAAATTTGTTAACTGGCCGAGCACTGCATTTTCAGATAATAACACGCTTTTTGTTTGTATATTAGGCCAAGAAAATATTAACGATGAATTCAATTCACTTAACCAACGAAAAATTGAAGATCGTCATATAAAAGTAATTCAAATATTTGACATTAATGATATTAATAAATGTCAAATTCTCTATATTTCGGAATCTGAAAAATATCGCCTTGCAACAATAATTGAATACCTAAACAACAAACCCATATTATCTATTAGTAGTATGCAAGATTTCGCCAAATTAGGAGGCATAATAGATTTTGTTTTAATCAAAAACAAAGTACGCTTTGAAATTAACATGATATCGGTTAAACGATCTCAACTTCAAGTCAGTGCTAAATTGCTGGAAGTAAGTATTCGAGTATTTAAAAATGATTAATTTTAAAGACTTGCCGATACACAGCAAATTAATTGTAATTATCATGTCAGTAACAATTTCTACACTTCTTTTATCAAGTGGTGTACTACTCATGTATGACATCCATCAAACTAAGAAAGATATTGGCAACGAATTGACCAATTCTGCCCGATTGCTTAGCAATCGAAGTAGTGCTGCGCTAATATTTGAAGACCCAACTTTAGCCAAAGAAAATTTAAATGCACTAAAGGAATTACCACATATAAATTTGGGTTGTATATATCAGGATGATAACACTCTTTTTGCTAGTTATATCGGTAAAGATGCTTTAAATATTTCTTGCCCATCTAATCCTAATTTAATGAATCACAAGATGACATTCAATAGTGATTTTGTAAAACTTTCAATCCCCATAGAAACTAGTAATAAAATAATTGGTCATATTTACATTCATGCTAGCTTAGAGTCTATTAACCAACGTATATTCCAACATATATACTTAACTATTATATTAGTGTTGTCAGTTAGTTTACTTGCGTTTTTGCTTTCTAGAAAATTACAAAAAATAATTTCAGAACCTCTGAAAGATGTAGCTGAAATTGCAATTTTAATAGAACAACAAAAAGATTATTCTCAACGCGCACCAGAAAGATATACAGATGAAATTGGCCAATTATGTCAAGCGTTTAACGCTATGCTTGAAACTATTGAACAACAAAACTCAGAATTACTTGAGTCTAAAAACAACTTAGAAGCTGAAGTAAATAAAAGAACAAAAGAGTTAGAGCTAGTAATTAACGAACTAGATTCCTTTAGTTATTCAGTTTCACATGACTTAAGAGCACCTCTTCGCTCTATTACCGGATTTTCTCAAGCAATACTGGAAGACTATAAAAATGAAATTGATGATGAAGGAAAAGAATTATTAAATCGTGTGGTAAAAAACACCAAGAAAATGTCTGATTTAATAAATGATTTATTAAAGTTATCACGTTTGGGCAGAAAAAAATTGACAACTGAATCAGTTAATTTTGATGACTTAGTTACAGAAATTGCTAATTCCTTAACCGAAAATAGTAAAAATCGAAAAATTGAATTTAAACTCCATACTCTGGGCAATGTAATCGCCGATCAAAACCTACTACAAATTGCGACAGAAAACCTCTTAAACAATGCCTGGAAATATACATCTAAAAAGGAAAATTCCATTATAGAAGTCGGAAAAAAATCAATTAACGGCGAAAAAGTCTACTATATCAAAGATAATGGTGCAGGATTCGACATAGCTTTTGCGGACAAATTGTTTGGCGCATTTCAAAGATTACATAAACAAAACGAATTTGAAGGTACAGGAATTGGCTTGGCGACTGTGCAAAGAATAATACATCGTCATGGGGGAAGAATATGGGCTGAATCAGAGATAAATAAGGGCTCCACGTTTTATTTTACATTGCCAAATAACCATTAGACTACCGTTAAGCTATTGATATTTACATACTTTCAGCACTAAGAATTAATCCTCAATTATGATATATCGCAAATTCTTAGCTGCGACACTCAAATCACTAGTTCCTGTACATTATATTGATGTCTATAAAATAGACAAACATATCACCAATTGAACTGGTGTAATTTAAACATCAAGCAAATCCATTTTAATCAGAAATATTCCGTTTCTTGTTCGATTTTCTCAGATTACGCATTTAAAAAAAGCTATAATCTATTCACGCTTAAAAATGAGACTAAGAAATGCGTACAGTTTTTTTATGTATTACAATATTTGTACTATCAATTAATACAACTTTTGCTTCCTCACCTGTTGAGCCTTATACTCATTACGATATCGATGTCTATTTGGATGTTAATGAACACGCTTTAATTGGAAAGCAAGAAGTTACTTATACCAATAAATCTAATAGAACATTAAACGAAATATATTTTGTTCTAGCCGCCAATCATTCTTCGGAGAAAAACCCTTACATTCATGATATCGAAAATGACCGACCATTTTGGAATGGGTGGCAAGCCAAATCGACAAAAATTACTTTTGTTAATGATGTAAATAACGAAACACTGGAGTATATACTGGAAAAAGCCCCTCCGTTATTTCAAAATTATTCGTTAAACAATGTTCTTCTCAAAATTATTTTGCCTCAACCACTAGCAACAGCAGAAACCATCAAGCTGATTATGGGATTTAATACTACCTTTCCAGAAAGTAAAATGGGCGACGAAGCACACTGGCAAGGAATCTATCGTTGGCGATTTGCATGGAACCCCGTAGAGTTACCTATAAAAAATGATACGTGGTATACCGATGGCTTTAAAATGTTACCTGCTAATTATGATGTTAAATTGCGGGTACCAGAAAAATTCGATGTTGCTGCTGGAGCAGATGAAAAATTTGAACCCACTACATTAGATCAAATAAAAACATATGAATTTAGGACAAAAGTACCTCAAGTTTCCGTTCCCATAACCATGGGACCGAACTTAAACAAAGTTACGGGTACATTAGATAATATCAAAATTGAATCATATTATTTGGACGATCATAAAAAAGTCGCTCTAATGATGGAAAACTTATCAGAAGAAATTATTGCTTATTATCAACCCAAGTATGGTGAGTATCGTTACGATAATCTTGTTATCGCTGAAACATCTGCACCGTTTACCGCCATGGCATCAGATGGCCTAATATTCATGGCCGAGACATTTTACCGACATAAAGACTTAATGGTATCTGGATTACTCAATCGTTTATTAGAGTTTGTCCTTGCACATGAAATTGGCCATTTATGGTGGGGAATACCAACATCACCAGATTTTGCACATGAAAACTGGCTCTCAGAAGCCTTCGCAAATTATCTTGCATACTCTTATATGGAAGATAAATACGGTTCAGAAAAGAACCTGTTCGAATATGATCGGCCTGGTATTGCAATGCCCATATTGCGATTTTTTATCGGCGATCATAGTCTAAGACAAATGTCTGAATCTGCCTATTTAAACGTCTATCATCTTGGGTGGGATGAGGAAATATCAAAAGACCCAAGAGAAAGAGAATTTGGCAATGTTCTTGGCCCTATCACTTATGAAAAGGGATATTGGGTTCTGAGAGCTTTAGAGAATGAAATCGGACGCAGCAAACTCACAGAAGCTTTATATCAAACGTTTACTCAATTTCAAGGTAAAACCCTTTCTATCAAAGAATTTCAAAAAGTATGCGAAGAAGTTAGTAACCAGTCGCTAGACTGGTTTTTTAAGCAATGGATATATAGTAAAGCTTATCTCGATTACAGTATTGACAATGTTGAAATAACAAAACAAGAAAACGAATTCATAGCTCAAGTAACTGTCAATAAAACCGGGGATGCGGTTGCTAACTCATTAATAATTGCAGAAACAGAAGATGGCCAGAGACTAACGCATAAAGTTAGCAAGAATGAAAAAAATCACATATTTGAATTTAAAAGTGACAGCGAATTGATAAAAGTCGAAGTAGACCCTTATCAAAAAATACCTGACATCTATCGCATCAATAATACGTGGCCACGCCAAATTAAATCACATTTTGGTCTTTTTGATGATCCATTGGACGCTTATTCAATCCGCTATTTAATCTTCCCTAGTTCAGTTTACGTACCTGCCAAAGGGACTGCTAGCGGTGGTTTAGTATTGGGGGTCAGCGGTGGCTATAGCCCCACACATCAATGGACAGTAGCTAGCTCTGCAGGTTTTGCCAAGGATAAAACCTACCTGAGTACTATTGCTGCATTTAATTATCGATTTAATGCCAAAGAGAGTTTCATTTCATCATTTAATGCGACCGGACACGATACCGCGAACTTACAGGATGGTGTATATATCGCAGAAATTGGGCATCAACACACATTGTATGAAACCCCAAACTTAGGCTTTACTAGCAAAATATTATTGCCAAGTAATGTTTTTCAAAACAAACTTGTTTTGATGAATTATGACGGGTGGTATCAACACGCCGATTATCAACAATATGCCAAAGAACACAAAGGTGCATTGGCACTATGGCGCTTTTCATACATCTTAGATGAGTCACTGCGTTTTGCATGGACAAACAAATTTAACTTCGATCTTTCACCACCAGGTGTAAATGATAATGGCTATTATAAAATTCAGCTCAATAGTACTAAGAAATTTAGAATCATCCCTAATTGGATTTTTCAAATATCTGCATTAACAGGTTATTCAAGTGAAAATACAATAACGCCCGAAAAATTTGATTTTAAAAATACTAAATCCTACTTTGGGGAACATTTTCGACGTACAACAGCAAACATTTATGCAGATTTAGAATTTCCTTTAATACGAGAATTAGACAGTTCTATTTTCAACCTTTTTTCCTTTAAATCTATATATGCAAACCTTTTTACTAACGCAAGTGCTATTGGTAGTAATTTTGTTAATAATAAAGCCACGCAAGCCGTCGAAAGCGGCGCACAATTAAAATTTGTATTTACCACATTGGGTGGTTTTGCTAATTTCAATATTAACGCGGGATGGGTTACTCCATGGCATAAACGAAATACTGAAAAAAATCCAGATAGTACGATATTCATAGGATTGGGTTTAAATGCACCTCTATAGAGTAATTACTTTGATTAGCATATAGTAAAAGATGAATTGGGTTAAGTTGATTCCAATTATTTAGACAAAATCTAGTTTAACTACAAAATGTTTGGTTTTGATAATAATTGTGTTTACTTAGCACTTCAAAACCTAGTTTCAATCTAAAAAATAGCGTTCAAACAAACTTAAAAAAAACGCAATATAAACAATTTCATATCATCTTAATAGACCATTTGTTATAGTTCCGCGAAATTAATATCGGAGTTTCATTTCGTGAAAAATCACTTTACTAGCAGCCTAGCGTTTTTATTTATTCTATTACTAGCTATTAGTGTTGCTCAAGCTGCAGATTATGAAGATGTTATCTATCTAAAAGATGGCAGTATCATTCGCGGCATCATTACTGAACAAGGCACTCAAGACGATACTTATCGAATCCAGACTATGGGTGGTAGTATTTTTGTTTATTCGGAAGATGAAATTGAAAAAGTAAAGAGAGAACCTCAATTACGCTCTACGCAAACTCAATCAGTAATTAGCACAATTCCAAAATCAATACCCTCGCGTAGTCACGCTATTGGGATCGCAAGTTGGGGATTAACCCTGTCTAATATGAATGCAGAGTCTGGTGAAGATGATGAAACTCGATTTGGTGGTGCTGCCCTTACCTATCAATTTGGATTTAATGATCATATCGCCATGCGTTTCAATCTATATGCTGCAGAACACGAAGATTTTAGTGAATTAAATATTAGTGGTATGGATGGTCAAGTCATATTAACCACTAACGCTCGAAATACAGGTTTTAAATTTTATATCGGCGGCGGTTACTTTGACGAAAAATGGGACAATGGAATGACGAGTACAAGCTTTAGTGGTGGAGAATTTGTCTTCGGTCTAGGTTACAATTGGAGCCGTGTAGGTTTGGATCTAGCAGGTGGCGTACGGCCACAATCAGCTTATGACGTACCTGATGAAGCTGATTTATTATTTGTCACAGGTTCACTAAGATTGACCTATCGCTTTTAGTAAATATATCTATTTAATTATTACGTTATATTCAAAGTGTTAAAAATTAGCGCCCATGCAAAATTTACTTAGCTCTTTCTCGGCGCACTCAAACATTGAGCAAATAAGCATTACGTTTCGCCTATAAAACAAACAAATCCACTGCCAAACAAATAATTCAGTCATGAGTCATTTGTTTGGCCAAAATTATTACCACATAGATTCCCGAATTTATTTATTCGTTTCAATTATTTTGCAACAAAATATACTTTATTCAGAAATATTCCATTTTTTATTAAATTACCTCAGATTAAGTATATAAAAAAAGATATAATCCATTTACGCCAAAAAATGTGATTGTAAAATACATATAGCTTTTTGTCGGATATGATATTTGCTCTTCTCTTGCTAAGCCTCACACGCGTTACCACATCGACGTTTACTTGGAATTGATGAGCAAACTTTAACTAGAAAATAACAAGTTACATATTAATTTTCTTGCTTATAAAAAAAGCTGAATATCAATATAATAAATAATGCAATATAGACCAATCCTTCCGTTATTCATTATGCTTTGCACACTTTCGTGTAGCGAAAAGACTTATCATAATATTGAACCAGAAAATTACCTTTACTCCCCTCCTCAGGAATTATCAGATGGCATAGCAACTTCGTCTATGGATGCACTTGGAATTAATCAAGAGACGATGACAGAGATGATAAGAAATAGGCTTAGATTTCATTTTGGTGAAATTGACAGTGTATTAGTTTATAAAAATGACAGGCTTGTTCTTGAAGAATATTTTAATGGTTATACAAACAATCAAAAACACGATCTACGTTCAACAACTAAAAGTATCACCGCTATTCTCACTGGTATCTTAATCGATGAAGGACATATACAAAATGAAAATGCGGCAATACTTCCCTTTTTCGAAAATGACTATAGCCAAATAGATAATTTAACAAAGGATAAAAATGATATCCAATTAAAAAATCTGCTTAATATGAACAGTGGATTTGACTGTAATGATAATGAACCTACGTCTAATGGCAATGAAACACGAATGTATAGAGAAAGAGATTGGTATAAATTCTTACTTGACCAACCCATGAAATACCCTCCAGGAGAAAGCTATGCATATTGCACTTCAGGTGTCAATCTCATTGGCGGCATAATTCAAAAAGCATCCAATGAAACGATAACTGAATTTTCAGACAGAACCTTCTTTTCTAAACTCGGCATTTCGGACTTTCGTTGGTCAACAACACCATTAAATATTGAATCTACAGGCGGACATTTATTTTTGAGACCACGAGACTTGCTCAAAATTGGCATTACTGTATTAAATAACGGCCAGTGGCAAGGTGAACAAATCATTTCTATAGAATGGATGGAAAAAATAAAGACAAAGACTTATCCTGATTACGGTTACCTCTGGTGGAAAACTACGTTTAAGTTCGATGAAGGTGGCTTTAAAAAAGACATAGATGCTATTTACACAAGTGGAAATGGAGGTCAGAGTATTTTCGTATTTCCCAACGAAGATCTCGTAGCTGTATTTACTGGCAGTAACTTTAACCACTTTCAAGGCTACTGGGGTCCATATCAAATGCTGCAATTTTACATTCTTCCAGCAACAAATATGGCAAACTGAAGGTTAATAATATGAAAAATGCACTCATTCTAGTTTTCACCTTTCTACCTTTTTTAGGCTATGCAAACAGCATAAAATTGTCTGATGTTGACTATCGAATTCATGGTGGTATAAGTGGCAATGTACAGTTTCAAAAACACTCTGCTAGTCAAGAGGAATTAGGCACTGCGATAAATGATTTTATTATTGCGCTCAAACCTATTCCGACTGATGAAACTATCACAGTAAACGCCGCAGTGGGCAATTTGCAACAACAAGACTTTTTTTTCACAACTGCGCCAACACCGCCAATGGATTTGGGTCTTCTCTATGGCTGGTTCAACATTAAACCAAATGATTTACTACATTTGGAAATGGGTTTAATTGAGTCAAAATCTAAATACGAAAAAACGATTAGTTTCAATAATCCAAACATTATGATGGGTATGACCCGCCGCTCACAAGCCAATTACTACACCGGCTTTCGATTAAACCTAGAAGATAAAGACATCCCATTAAAGTTCCATATTGAATACGGTGCTCCAGACAATATTACTGAAACTCAACTAGCTGCTGGCATAAATTGGACTTATAAAAATCACTATGTCAGTGTCAATTTGTTGAACGCCACCGATGAGAAACAGACATTGAATACTCATGGTAACTTTAGATTACATAATCTATTGTCAGTTGGCTTCAACATCGATCGTCATGACCTAACCGAATTTCCCAAAGAAAAGAATAACATTGCTTTTGGCCTCGCAGCTTACGCTACCTTACATTTTGAAGACCTAACTATACCGGTTCGCGGGGAAATTATTGAAGATAAGGATACTAATATGTATCAATTAGGTAGAGCATATTCATTAACAATTTCACCGTCGATGAAACTAAAAAAGAACACTTATGCGAGAGTCGATGTTTTTTATGTAAAATCTAGCGCTAAACCATTTAAAGATGACAGGAGTTTTGTGAATAATCAAGCAGGTTCAAGTGTGCAGCTTATCTGGAAATTTTAAAAAATCCAATTAATCAAACAGATTTCTCTATTCCATCCCATTCAGACGGCTTTTAATAAATATATTGCAAACAGTTCATCTTCAGCGAGCCAATGTTTTACTTCAGCAAGTCCTGCTTCGTTTGCCAAACTCAAAAATTCATCAGGTGTATATTTATACGAGCATTCAGTATGCACTGTTTCCCCATGATCAAAATAAAAGTCATGTTCATCAATACGAACTTGATGTGAGCATTGGCTGACTAAGTGCATTTCGATACGACCTTCGTTTTTATTGTAAAAAGCATGATGATCGAAATTTTCTAAATTAAATTCTGCATCAAGCTCACCTTGAATACGATGTAACAAATTCAAATTAAATTCAGCAGTTATTCCTGCTGCATCGTTGTAAGCGGCATTAAGAATACTATCTGATTTTTTTGTATCTACGCCAATTAGAAGCATACCATCATCCCCGATGGTATCTCTAATCATCGACAAAAATTGACGTGCTTCGTCTTTATGAAAATTGCCGAGGCTAGAGCCTGGAAAAAATGCTAATCGTGGTGCGTCTGAAATCGGATCTGGTAACGGAAGAGAATGACTAAAATCAACACAAGCTGCATGTATATTCAGCCAGGAATAGTCTTTTGCCAATTCGCTACAGGCCCATTTCAGGTAATCACTGGAAATATCCATTGGTACATAGGAATCTGGCTCTAGTTTATCTAGTAATAAACGTATTTTTGACAAATTGCCGGCTCCCGGCTCAATAATGATTCTTCCTTTACCTACAGATTCAACGATCTCATCCATGTGAGTAATAAAAAGAGCTCGCTCAATATCAGGAAGATAATATTCTGGTTGATCACAAATTTCATCAAACAAACGCGAACCACGAGCATCATAAAAAAACTTAGGTGGAATACTTTTTCGAGACTGTGAGAATCCACTTACCACGGCGTCATATAAACTAAAATGTTGTGGTTTATGATCATGAAAAGTAATTTGCGATTCATTATTCAATTCAACTTGCGTGTCCATTAAACGTCCTCTGCTAATCTTAATCCTGAAAACTGCCAACGATTATGTGGATAGAAAAAATTACGGTAAGTTGCTCTCGTGTGATCTAACGGTGTAACACAGGACCCACCACGTAATGTCATTTGATTACACATGAATTTCCCATTATATTCGCCCATCGAACCGGAAAGCGGCTTAAAACCAGGATATGGTGCGTAGGGACTGGATGTCCATTGCCAGAGATCACCATACCACTGATCTTCCTTTGTTTGTGGATGCAATATTCGATGATCGAGAAAGTTGCCTTTAACCTCAAACTCAGAAAGTATATTTTCTAATTCAGCTTCGCTAGGTAGACGTTTACCCGCCCATCGAGCATAAGCGTCTGCCTCATAAAAGCTAACGTGGGATAACGGCTCATAAGGTGTTAATTGCCTAAGTCCACCCAAAGTAAAGATTTGCCAATCATTATCCATTTTTTCCCAATAGAGAGGATGCTGCCATTTTTCTTTTTGAATTAAATACCAACCATCTGCCAGCCAAAATTCTGGTCGCTTATATCCGTCATCCTGGATGAATTCGAGAAATTCACTATTATTAACTAGTCTTGTGGCCAGTTTGTGATCATTTAATAAGACTTGATACCTTGGAGTTTCATTGTCAAAACAAAACTCATTTGCATCACTGCCAATACTGACAATGCCGCCGCAACGCTCAGTCCATTGCATATCGGCCCTTTCATGCGTCACCGTCACAATCTTTTCATTGTAGGCAGGTTTTAAAGGATTCACCGAAAAATTGTGCTTAATGTCCATCAATAATAATTCTTGATGTTGTTGCTCATGATTTAGTCCAAGCGTCACTCGAGTAAAAAACTCCTGCCATAATGACTCGTCGATGCTCTCATTCAACTCTAACACATGCTCATCCACGTATTTTCGGTAAGCATAAATATCTTCTACTGGTGGGCGAGAAAGCATTCCACGCTTTGCACGAGGTTGCATGCTCCCCACAGTTTCATAATAGGAATTAAATAAATAAGCATACTTGGGGTGAAAAGTTTGGTAATTTAACAAAAAATGCGATAGCACAAATTCTTCAAAGAACCAACTAACATGCGCTATATGCCATTTTGGTGGACTAGTTTCAGTAATAGATTGTATTTGAAAGTCGTCGATTTGGAGCAAGGAACAGATATCTTCCGTTTCTTGTCGAATCTTAAGGTAATTTAGTTTAAGTGCCTTCCGCTGCGTTACTATAGACGACTCATCCAGCATCTCTGATTCCTTTTAATTCTCTGGAAAATGTATTCTACATTATTCTTTGAATGTAACAAATCTATGACAATAATGCTAAATTTTTAATGAAAAAACTATTCGTGGACTATATTAATTTACCTTTGTTTTCTTCGGGATTTAATTAATTTATTCAATCAAGAATTTTCACACATTTCTAACCTTATTTGAAAAATTGACAATATAAAGGTGTACAAATTTAGTTAATCATTGAACATTGATAATCGTTCAATGATTAACTTTTATTTGCCTGCATTTTGTTATCCAAATGAAAGAGAACTAATATCTAGTCATAATTTAATTATGTGTGGAGAACAACGTAATTTCATTTACCAATTTTTACAATAGTTCCAAAATATTTAATGACATCGAGAACTAATTGGTTTCAAAAGTGTCTCGTATATTTACATATCGATTATCCAATAGATTTTATTAAAAATAATGATTTTTATATTTCAATAATTTTTTAACAAGAATTATATTATTCGCTTATTGTTGAATTTAAAATACTAAATATTATCAATCTACGTAAACTAATAATTTTTTTCCTGAGAACATCTATTAAGAAATAATTAAATAGATATTTCCTATATTAACAGATTATTATTAACAAAAATTGACGATTAAAATATTTAATAACAAGCGTTTTCAAGTAAACTAAATTAGACATTTCTATAAAATTATAATTTAAATTTTAATAAATTTAATTACGACCTGATCATGAAGTTTTTGGCCATCTAATTCCATAAGGCACATATAACTTAGAAGCGATAAAATTATATTTAGAGATCAGTTATCTCAGATAATTATTTATCTTTTAAGTCAACCAAATAAGCGTTTATTAAGGTTAGTAAAATGAATCATAGTCAATATTTACCTAATATTAAGAGTTTAGCAATCAATTTTTTTGTTTTTACAATATTGATGTTTGCGTCAATGTTGCTCAATTCTGCGATTGTCTTTGCTCATGATGACGATTCTAAAAACGATTATTTATCTGCTAAATATGAAAATAATTCAGACTACAATGATGATGATCACGACGATGATAATAATGATAATGAAGATATTAACGTTTCATTGGCGTTCCCCCTTAACTCCTTAAGTAATAACCAAGCTAATTCTATTTATTGCACTTTACTCATTGATGATTTGGATGATGATCATGAAGATAACCTATCGGTATATTTCAATAATCATCTAATTGGGACTTTGGATGAATTTGAACGTGAAAATGGCAAATTTTCCTTCAGTATTAATATTGACTACATAATAACAGGGAATAACCTATTTGAACTTAAATCGTCTCACAGAGAAAATAGAGCTCCGAAAGTATTGTGGTCTATGTTGGTTGATCAAAACCAACTATTAAATCAAAGTGCGAGCTCAAAAAAAGCTGATCTTAAGAATATATTAATTAGTCAATTCAATATTGAAAGCAATAATGTAATTGTTGATAGTCATCAAGATGTTCATTTTATTTCCGAAGGTCGATACTTTATCGAGGCTTTATTGATGGATCCAAATGGAAATACATCAAATTTAATATCAGATTACATTGATGCGAATGCTGACCAAATTAACACTTTAAGCTATCAACCTTCCTATGCATTAGATTCGGTTACAGGTGCTTACACGCTAAAAACTTCTCTATATTATATTAACAATAACGATATTCTGAAATTTATTGATGTTGAAACACTCATTTTCAATCATGAGTCTCACCTAGGGCCTATTGATCTCGATAATGATAGTTTATCTAATCAAGTTGAAATTCAAATGGGTACGAATCCAACAAACATTGACACTGACAATGATGGAATCACTGACAATATTGAAGTTGGACCAAATCCACAATTACCATTAGATTCTGATGGTGATGGCTTAATTGATGCCATCGAATCTCTTTTGATGGATAGTGATAACGATACAATTAAAGACCAAAATGACCCGTCAAATATGGATCCATGCTTACCAAGCACTAATAACGCTGTTTGTAACAATACAGTTGATACTGACAATGACAGTTTGACTGATACACAAGAAGAAACTATCGGTACCAATCCAAACAATTCTGACTCAGACAACGATGGTTTATTTGATAATTTAGAAGTAGGCAATATTACAAACAACCCATTAGATAGTGACAAAGATGGGATAATTGATGCGCTCGAGTCTATGATAAATGATAGCGACAATGATGGCGTAAGCGATCAAAATGATCCATCGAATAACGATCCATGCATACCTGTAGCCACAAATACACTCTGCACCAATAATGTTAATGAAATTGATAGCGATAATGATGGCATAACTGACAATATAGAAGCTATTCTTGGAACAAATCCAATGGAGATGGACACTGACGCGGATGGTATCGACGATGCCACTGAAATTGGTAGCAATGTAAATACCCCAATTGATAGCGATGGTGACGGTTTAAACGATGCTGTCGAATCCAACATCCTGGATTCTGACAGTGACGGTATTTTTGATCATAAAGATATGGATAGTGATGGTGATGGTATTCCCGATAACAAGGAATTTGGGACCTCCACAATTGTTGTTGATACCGATAATGATGGAATCCCTAATCAAAGAGACCTTGATAGCGACAATGACGGAATTACCGATTTAATAGAAGCTGGCGGGATTGATACCAATCTAGACGGACTTTTGGATGATCAGACAGATACTGATGGAGACGGCTTGTCTGATATTGTGGATCCAGACAGCAATGGTAATCCGTTACCCTTGCCAGATACAGATAATGACTCATTCCCAGATTTCATCGACACAGATAGCGATGCGGACAATATAAGCGATCTCGTTGAAATGGGAGGAACTGATGCAAACTCAGACAACCTGCTCGATAATGCTCAAGACTCAAATAATAACGGGCTAGCAGACTTGATAGACCCATCAAGTGCAGGAACGCCATTAACTTTAATTGATACTGATTTGGATGGCTTGCTAGATTACTTAGATTCAGATAGCGATGCAGACGAAACATCTGATTTAACTGATCCCGATCGCACTAATCCATGTATTCCATCATCCGCTGCGTTAGCCTGTTTGAGTGACGCAGATAGTGATGGAGATGGTTTAAGCACCATTCAAGAAAATACATTAGGTACCAACCCAAATGAGACCGACAGTGATGGCGATGGCTTATTAGATGGCGACGAAATTGGAAATAACCCCAATACGCCACTTGATGCAGACAAAGACGGAATTGTTGATGCCAACGAATCAAATAGTTTAGATACAGATAATGACGGTAACGTAAATGCAAATGATATCGATAGTGATGGCGATGGCATTCCTGATGTTGTTGAGGTAGGACAAAATCAAAATACCTTGTTAGATACAGACAATGATGGCCAACCTGACAGCCTGGATACAGATTCAGACAATGATGGGCTTCCCGATTCACTAGAAGGTGGGTTAAGTGGTCAGGATTCAGATAATGACGGTATTGACGACGTATTTGATATTGATAATACGGGCGGTATCGATGCGAATAATGATGGTATAGATGATCAAGTCAATGCAGTAGATAGCGATGAAGATGGTTTGCCGGATTTTCGTGACCTGGATTCGGATAATGATGGAATTTCTGACACAGCAGAAAACAATCTCATAGGAACGGATATTGATGCAGACGGGATCGATGATGCGATTGATGTCGATCAAACAGCTGGAACAGACCTCAATAATGATGGTATGGATGATAGCTTTTCAATGCCTGATACCGATGGTGACAATATTGCCGATTTTCGAGACCTTGATGCAGATAATGATGGCAGCAATGATGTCATCGAAGCAAATTTTGTTGACGATAATAAAGATGGTTTAGTGGATAGCGGACAAGACTTAACTCATTCACCCATTGACACAGACAACGATGGAACAGCAGATTATCGTGATTTAGATTCCAATAACGACGGAACAACTGATATTGATGTAATTCAACTTTCACAGCTCGATATTGACAAAGACGGTCGCATTGACAATACAGCTGACGTTGATCGAGATGGCATTCCAGATGTATCAGATGATAACTCTTCTCGATTTGGCGAAGGCAATGCTTCCCCAAATCAAGCACCCTCCGCATCGGATATTGATGGAGATGGCGTTCTAAACACTGTCGATTTAGATGATGACAATGATGGTATTCCCGACATGATTGAAGGAACTGTTGATACCGACGGCGATTCAATAATCGATAGCATGGACATCGACAGTGATAATGACGGTATTTCAGATATTATAGAATTTGGTGGAATAGATAGTGATGAAGATGGAATGGCTGATAACTTCACAGATGTTAACGCCAATGGCATCGATGATAACTACGATAGTAGTTTGCCAGGTAATTCACCATTAATGGTTATTGATACTGACGGAGACGGAATCCCAAATTATCGAGATCTTGATAGTGACGCAGATGGCTTTTCTGATACTCAAGAACAATTAAACGATTTTGATCAAGACTCTATACCAGATTATATCGATAAAAATGAAATCCTTCGAACATCAACTCAAGGAATTGGGGCAAATGGATGGGAATTGTTAGCACTTAGTTTTCTATTAATTATTATGCGACAAATAGCGATACGTAGAAAAACATTAATTGCAATCATGATGGTTTTACTGACGACAAATGCTTATGCAAATGAAACGACTAGTGCTGAACTTGTGGATAAATCTACAAACCCATGGCCCGTAGAGCGATGGTTTATTGGATTTGATTTAGGTGCTTCATGGTTAGACCCAGATGATGAAAATACGGATTTTAATGTCTCCGATGATACTAGCCAAGGTTTTAGGATTGAAGCAGGTTATGATTGGAATAAATACATCGCTGTCGAAGGTTTTTATCTTTTTCCTGGTTCAGCTGAAATTACTCATGTGAATCCAGCAATCGGTAAGTTGGGGAAGCTTAAATATCATACTTTTGGTTTAGGTATTGACTATCGCCCGGTTTGGCATGAGAAAAAAATATTACCTCATTTAAAACTCGGTGTTTCAACAACACGTAATAGTACAACTGACGATCAAATTGACTATGAACGAGTATCAGATATTTCTTTATACTTTGGTTTAGGTGCAAGCTGGCGATTTCGTCAAGACTTAGCAGCACATGTAGAATTGGTTACTTATGATAAAGATGAAATGTTTCTGTCAGTTGGACTAAGAAAATATTTCGGCTCAAAAAATAAACCTGTTGAAAAAATTGTTTCCGTGGATTCAGATAATGATGGAGTACCAGATGAAACAGATCAATGTGCCAATACCCCTCATCAAGTAGCTGTAAACGAGTTCGGCTGTGAACTTGACGATGACAAAGATACTATCGTAAACAGACTCGATTTATGCCCTAATTCAAAACCGGATGTAAAAGTTGACAATGATGGTTGTGAAATCAATGAGATCACTATTTTAAGAGGCATCAACTTTGAAACTAATTCAGCAAAAATAAAACCAGATTCAAAACATATTTTGGATGGTGTTGCAGATATTTTATTGCGATATCCAAGCTTAAAAGTCGAAATTGCTGGACACTCTGACAATCGAGGTGACTCAAAATTTAATATGCAATTATCACAGTCACGTGCTGAATCCGTTCGTGAATACTTGATACTTAATGGCGCCATTGCGGAAAACCTAACTGCTAACGGTTATGGGGAAACAAAACCAATGAATGATTTGGATAATGAAGACGCATGGATGGAGAATCGTCGAGTTGAGTTGGTTATACTCGAAAATTTAATCAATGAGTAATGATACTTGCAAAAATAATATCACGAAAAAATGAAACACCTAAATTGAAAAGTGAGGGTTAGCTGAATTAATGTCTGTGAAAACCATAAATTAAATCAGTTAACCCTCATATAAAGTACTCAGTAATAAATTATTGAATACTTAATAACAACAGACTTTAGAAAGTCAAATTTCCATTCACAGTCACCGTATTAGTTAGACCTTGAAGTACAACATTATTAAATGTAACGGTATTATCACTAATACTTACACCCGAAACGTCTCCATCAGCATCAGTACTAGACCAGGTAGTGCTACCATCAACACTACCTATAGAAACAAATGTTACTTTTCCTGTTTCTGTAAAACTCGGAAAAATGGTCGCTGTATTTGAGTTTGCATCCACCCATACAATACCTGCTATTCCACCATTTGATGAAAAATTTGGATTGAAAATATCGCCTGGAAAACTCTCTGTTCCAGAACCCGTTACTGTTACCGAACCAAAATTTCCGACAATAATGTCATTACCACCACCCGTGCCACCCGTGCCATCTGTACCGTCGTTGCCAGCAGATCCTCCACTGTTTTCAACATCATCGTCAATTAAATCTCGTTGTACGAAATCCATACCGTCAACAGCAGTGGAATTAATATCACCGCCAGCGGAAATCGCTGCATAATACGCGTCAAAACCATCAATACTTTTTAACTCAATTGCTGCTACAGATACTTCATCAACAATTATATCCGTGCGATCAAACCATGATTGAACTTCATTGGGTAAATCCGGTAGAGTAAGACTGGTAACGTTTGGCTCGATATTTAATTCCCAATAAACATTTTTTATATCATCAAATTCTAAGTCTAATAAAATAAAATCTTTATTTGAATTTCCTGTGAGAACCCATGTAAACGTTTCTGTTTGAGCATCAAATCCAAATTCTGTAAATTCATTTTCTGAAAACGCAACACTTATATTTTCACCTATAGCGTTAGTTTTTTCCATACTCATTCTCGTGCTTTGTTCACTAATGCGTTGCATTGCTTGTAAAACATAAAAATCAGCTGGAAACTCACTTATAAATGGAAACGAACCGGAAGTCGCTGAAGTATCACTCGGGGCAAGCCATCTACCTAAACTAGGAAAGACAACTCCCTTTCTAATTGCCATAATATTTACATTGTTCACCAAATCATTTGGATCTGTACTTGTCCAGCTTAAATCTGTTGGCGTTAAGTCAGCGTTCCCATTAAAACTAGCGCCATCAGTAAATGTTTGATCTAACTCAAAACCATAACTGACGAATTCACCAGTACTATCTATCGTGGTAAGAAGTTGTGAAAGTTTCCCATCAGTTTGCAGATTGCTTGAACATACATTTAAGTCACTAAATGCAGCTACACCATTAGAAATTTGCACTGAACTCGAACCAGCACCCAAGGAACTAACCGAAAAAATATCATCCGTCTCACTAGGAGTTGGTATTAAAGTAGCCAATTGAGCTTCTACCGGGATATTACTAAATTCGGTGTTTATTTTACCCTGTGATTGACAACTTTGGTCTTTAACATGAACAGTATAATTACCAGGCGATACATCGAAATAAGTTAGAATTTCACTATCATTCGATGATGTGTCTTTATAAGCGATGGTGACCGTCACTTTATTATCGCCATCCATGGAGACACTATTAGACATATCTCCAAAGTCGGCAACTCCATCCGTACCTGTTTCTATCGTCTGCAAAATGGTTTTATTATCAGATTCGTACAACGTGACAAAAACACCATCAACTGCAAGTTTAGTAATAATATTATCAAGTATGTTTATAATAAGATTGTTCGACGAACCGCTTTGATTGCCGCCTCCAGTTGCACCTCCGCCTCCAGTATTCTCATTAGGTTCATCATCACTCCCGCCACCACATGCGGTAAGTGCGAGCGCTAAGAAAATTAACAGGCCCAACACTAATGTAGACCTGATACCCGTTCGATTATCTTTCATCCATATTCTCCAGATTAGCGAAAATTACGTATTTAGGAAAATACATAACACAGCTGATTTTTATAAAAGCTTTATTAGACTTGCCAAATTTCTAAACGAATTCAGACAATTAACAAATTCCGACTATTTTTATCAAATTTTTTAATTTGTATATATAAGTAGCTTATCAAAAGGATATATTAAATACCACTTTAAGTGAGGTACGTGTGAAGTAGAATTCTGTTAGACGAATTTAATTGCTTAATTAAAAAGACAGATTGGGTAGATTTGAATTGTGGGTCTATATTGAAGAAATATGACAATTGATCACTTATTTGCATCACATGGTGAACTTACTTTTTATCATATCGGTTAACAATCTTGATTGACAAAAAAATTACTTATCTATCTTTCATTATAGCGTGGCTGTATTAATGTTTTAATCATTCGTTTTTCAAGTCAGTTTTACCCTTAACTTTCTAACATGCCAACATAAATTGAACGCCAACCAGTCCTATGGCGAATATTAAATACGATAGTCCAAATTGCTATGCAATTTTTCACACTAAACCCTATTAGTATAAGTTGAGTTATTTACAAAAGAGGCTTGATAGGCATAATTTGCCAAAACAACACTTTACTTTTCTTCCACAAAGAATTTTTTTTATCTAAATATTGAAATTTTGCATTCCAGCTATTATCTGATTGAATATCAATGTTGATTTGTTTGGCTACTTGCTCAGCCACTTTTTTATTAAAAATTATTGCCCCAGTTTCAGTATTTAGATTCACCGAACGAGGATCCAAGTTAAACGTACCGATATAAACTGTTTCGTTATCAATCACCATCGTTTTTGCGTGAATGGCAAATATTGGCGAGTTGTCTTTCGAAATTTCATAGCGCTGCATTAGCAATTCTTGTATTTTTGGGTATTGTCGATATTCATAAATTTCCAATCCCATCTTAAGCAACTCACTACGCTGATTTTTATAACCACTAAATGCCTGTAGGTTGTCGGTTGACGCCAAGGAGTTTGTACTAATTTGAATACGAACCCCATTACGAATAAGTTCATTAAATATTGCTTTGGTCTTTGCCGTTAAAACAACATATGGTGATTGAATCAATACACTTTTTTGGGCTGATTTTACTAGTTCAGCAAGTTGAGTTGATGATCGGCCACCTCCGCCTAATGAAAAGGTGTTGTCATTTTTACCCGGTAAATCATTAATAATATCAACAATACTCCAACTTATATCATTAATAAATTCAGGTAAGTGCTTAGACAAATTCTCAATGCTTTCTCTCACTTCTGGTTCATAGTTGAGAGGAGAATTTGCATATTCGTGCAGATCTCGATAAATTTCTTGCACTTCCGCAGCATTCACATTGATATTTTTTTTTAGAATACCCAAGCCATCATAAAGCTCTTCCACTGGCACTGAAAGCTCATTCGCCCAGAATCGATCAAAACTTTTAGTAATTTGGTTAACCGAGCCACCTAACAATAGTACATCTCGGTCGCGAAAATTATAGGTTTGATTATAATCATAATATTCATCCGCCATATTTCGACCTCCAGTGATCGCGGCTATGCCATCAACAACGAATGTCTTATCATGCATACGTTGATTAAAACCTCGAAAATTACTGAATAAGTTAAATATTCGTTTATGTAGTGGAGTACCCACAGAATGTTTTGGGTTATATATTTTTATATGAATATTTGGATGCTTTGACAATGCCAACAGTGATTCATCAGGAGCATCAATTAATAAATCATCAACAATAACACGCACTTTCACACCACGCTCAGCAGCTCGAAGTAAAGCTTCTGTTGCTAAGATACCAATATTATCAGTACTCCAAATAAAGTACTGAACTTCGATGGTACTCCTAGCAAAATCCGCTAACCATGCACGGCTTAAAAGTGCATCTTCGCCCCGCTCCAAAACATACACACCTGTATTTGGTGCGTTTTTTTCTATCATGTTTTTTAAATAATCATGGTCAATTTCATTAGCGAAGGAATTCGAAATGAATACACCTATAAACAAGATAAAACATAACAGTATTTTTTTTATATAATCAATAATCATCATATATTAAGAAAGCGAACAATTGATATTAATGTACAGATGGTAAAAACCGAAAAAGTGACATTATTGATTTTTTTCTCGTCTTTCACGTTAAACCCCAACTTATGATACAAATAAATCATATATGAATTAGGAAACACGATGTTGTTTTTTCGATTTACAATTTTTTGAATTTCTGTAATCAGACACATTCCGGGTTGTTTGATTATGGGCCCCAATATCACCCAAGAACTTAAAATCGCACCCTGAAGCCATAAATGAAAAACGATCAAACTTTCAAAAAAGCACATTATTAAAGATGAAATAATCACCATTACATGAAGTATATGGAGAAACACATTCAGTAAAAAGCGCATTACGTCACTTTCTCAAATATTTCCTCAGCATGCACTTGCACTTTTCTAAATGCAGCCACATATTGATCCAAAAATTCTCGACTAGCGGTAGAAAAATGTGGCAATCGAATCATCAATTGACCTTCTTTTTCGGTATTTGGCAACGATACATCGCTATAGTTGTATTGACTCAATCCATTGTCAAGCCGAGCAACTTGGTTCCAGAGCCCTTCCAAAAAAAAGGGCTGTTGATGAACCAGAGGATATCTTGGAGAACTAATTTGCGCACCTTCCGCGCACACTGCTTGCACGAATGTCTCTTGAGCTAGTCCACATTCAGGTGTCCACTTTATGAGATATTCAAAATAGGTTCTATGATACTTTTTACAACCCAAATAAGTGTTAAACCCCATGTCCTCAAGATGCTTTGATACATACTCAATATTATCATTGCGTCGTTTGTTATTCTTATCTAACTTTTTAAGTTGAGATAAGCCCACCGCAGCGGACAAAGGTGCCATGCGAGTTTTATTCCCGAAGCTGGTGGCAGCGAATCTTTGCGCTGGCGTATCCAATTGGTAAATCCTAGTTACATCACCAAAACACAATACTTTTTCATAAATGTCATAATTATCTGTTAACAGCATTCCGCCTTCACCTGCGGGTGATAACTTGTCACCTTGCAAACTAAAAACTGAAACATCACCAAATGATCCGCAAGGCTTACCATTAATAGCTGCACCGTGTGCATGAGACGCATCCTCAATAACTTTCAAATCATGTTCTTTGGCAAATTGTTGTATTTCATCCATTTTACTTGGCATTCCCCAGAGGTGCACAACAACGATTGCTTTGGTTTTAATGGTCAATTTAGCTTTCATATCAGCAACACTTATACCGAAATTTTCTGTTTCACATTCACAGAATACCGGCACTGCGCCTAACCATAACATCGGCAACACTGAAGACCACCAAGTTGCCGAAGTCACTAGCACTTCATCTTCAGGGTCTAGCCCACAAGCAAAAAAAGCGGCAAACAGCGCTGATGTACCATTATTATGAGAAACAGCATATTGACGTTCAAACTTCTGGGCGTACGCAGCTTCCAGCTCATAACGGATCGGGTGGGTACTGATATCACCATCCATTAATACCTTGCTTACTGCTGTTATGTCATCGTTTTCAATGATAGGCCATAAACAATTAACGCCATGCTCGCCGGTCACTACCGGATCGCCTCCCAGTATTGCAGGTGTTTTAATTCCCATTCATCGACTCCTCAAATAATGTATTCAATTCCTGTTGTTCAGCCAAATATGCTTCGAACTCAACATCAAAACAAGCTGGATCATCCAAAAAATTCACGGACAATTTCGCCAATTTTTCTCTAAATTCGAAATTTAAACCAAACCCACCATTGGGCACAGATTGATGAATAAAGGTTCTATGTCTCAAGTAATCTTTTAACGTCCAACATTGCTCACGCATGACAGCTGTTGTTGTATCAATGGTTTGTGATTGACAATATTTACTTTGCCAATACGATGTAACACGCGTTTCCGGTGGCACATTCTTCACATCGAAGCATTTGACGATTTTTTTCGCAAGCTTGTAAGATCCCGTAAATTTACCGCCGTATGCAGCGGCATAATTTTTCTGAGGTAGATGATATATTTTTGATCTTCGTGAAATACCTAACGTATATCCTTGATCCGAATATGAACGTGGAACACAAAGCGAACGAATACCAACACGAAATGCCACAATATCTTCTCTTTTGAGATTTTTCCCAGTGCAGAATAAATAATTACTTTTTAACTGTGAAATATCGTTGTTGGTCAACTGAAACGCAGTGGAACGGTCTTTATCAATATTTTCTTCAGTGGGGCCAAAGAAACTCACATTGCCAACAGGGCAAAATGTTAAGACATCATCGTTATTGGGATCATCAAATATCAACATACTCTTGTGGTTTTGATTTCTAACCAAATTCAAATAGACACCCTTGCTCCATAGGTGACGATAAGGGGAATCCTGAATCTCAAGTATTTCATTGACATTATCAACCCCAACGCCCGCACAATTAATGACATTTTTTGTGACAATATTTGCTTTCTTTCCACAAATTTTATCATTAAGTGTCAACTCCCAATTCGAATGTTCAAACTTTCCATTAATCAATTCCAAATAATTATGAGCCTGAGAATTGGGGTTTTGATTTAAATTCGCCATTAATAAATCGATGACATAACGGGAATCAGACGACTGAATCAACGCCTCTTCAAATACGTGTTTATATTGATACTTTTTATTAAACTCACCACCCTCAATCAATTGAGTATTACGATAGGGCTGTTTACGTTTAAAAAATGACATCATCCAATAGAACCACAACGCTAAATCAACAAAAATATTTTTCTTATTTGATAGATAAGTCACTGGCAATACTTTTATATTTTTAGTGTCTTTATCAATCAATCTATCACGAGATCTTGAAAAATTTAATATCGACTTAATATCCATGGTTTTTAAATACAAAAGGCCTCCCCAAATTAGCATACCAGAATTAGAACTTGTTCCAGAAGAAAAGTCATTGCTATCAATTAACAAAACTTTAAAACCTTTATTTGACAAAATTCGAAACGTTTGGACACCAATAATACCCGCCCCAATAATGACATAGTCCCATGTCATTAACTGGTTTTTTTGCATGGTTTGTTTTCGATTTTCTTTTGCCTTTTTAATCATAGTCAAAATATTTGCCATCCCGATTTATAAAGTATTACGATTTTTCAAGCATTAATATTCGCCAAAACTACTAACAATTTCTACGATCACATCTGACACGCTTCAATAATCAAAAATATGTTCCAATACTAACTCATTGTGCTTTAAGGAAGATATTAATGCTGTTAGTTGCGGCACTTTAACAGTATAAACAACACGTTTCTTGTGTTCGGGCGAGATAATATTGCTTGAAAAAAGATAACGATTGATGAACAGTCACGTGTCCTATTTTTGCGACCAATGAACCTTGATAATCTTCATCACCACTGAATTTAATTGTAATATAAACGATCAATGAAAAAATAGTAAACGAATAGATCGAATATTTTATACCTTTACGCATTATCCCAATGATTTTATACATTGCCATTCCATATTTTCTCTCAATAAGCCTAAGTTTAAAACAACCAACTCCTTATCTAGGAAGCCACATTTTTTGTGACAAATATCATTACACCTAGCCATTTATAGCTTGGTAAATCCCATTAATGTATTCAACGATGGATCATGATCTTGTAGCGCTCTTGCCCCAGTATCGAGAAATCCTCGTTCGACCAAACAATCAACCCAATGATTTACACTATTAAAAAAACGTTTTTCATTTTGGTTATCCTCCCAATCCACACCCAAACCTGCATTAAAAACTGTATGTACTAATGATACGAATGTTTTCATTTCTTCAGTCCTAGCATCATGATCACGGAGAATAAAAACACCGCCCTTTCGGAGAATACGATGTATTGATTTCACATAGGCGTCAAGTAATGCTGGTGGACAGTGATGTAACCCAATATAGCAAGTAACCAAGTCAACACTTTGATCTTTGATAACGTTTTCACTGATCGGCGCATAATCGTTAAGATGAAAAAATTCACCCACAAATGTTAATTGACCTCGCTCAGCGATTTCAGCTGGCGTATAATCTGGGGTAGTTTCGTTACTCAAATAAACAGGGCCAGAGAGATCAAGGGATTTACGCAGCGATCGGACATATCGTCCCGTTGAGCCAATTTCAAGATAACCGTTTATCGATTTGTTACTCAGCAATTTTGCAGTTTGTTCCGCTATGATATGTTTTTGTTTCTTCAACGATGGTAACGCATAAAATAAATCGCTTAATGCAGGTTTGATACTCGGCAGTTTTTCCTGTAGTGCCTGATAAATTTGAACATCGTCCTCATATTTTTCACAGATTTGCATAATCAGAGCATGAAAACGATCTTCTGGATAAAGGCGATACACGTTTTGCAAAAATCGATAAAATTCGTCACGCATCTCTGTGTTTTTATATACACTTAAAAATTCTGAGGATGCTATCGCCTTTTTATCATCTATCGCAGCATTACTCAGCGTCCCATCATCAAAATATCGATCCCACAGGCAATTTCTAAAACGATACTTAGGATCGAATTTTTTCTTTGCTATGAAGAGTTGTTTTGCATTGGGATAAGCTCGGTTAAACTGCGTGGATGTACCATGCGGTTGATAAGGCAAATAATAGGAACCTTGATGATCGATGGCCGCATCAATAAGCTCTCGAGTCCAGACAGCGACACGTTGTTTCGCATTAAATCGTGTACGTTGCTTATAATAGAGTACAAACGCAAATACTTCTTCTCTTGCCCAAGACAGCGTAGGACCCGGATCTGCATGAGCATGCCTAACGGAAATGTTTACAACATTGACGCCGTGCCGACAAAGAATTTCAGTCATTTTTTCGGTAAAAGGCAAAAATTCATTGATAGGAACAAAATATTCTTGTAACACGTAGGTGCGCTCGTCTCTTAACAACGGCTCCAACTCATTAACATTGTAACCAGCTTCATAGTTTCGCCAATGCACTTTCTTTTTCAAATAAATGAGCGGGTCAATAATATATTCCCGACGCCATTTACCAAAAGGAGTTTCAGTGATAGCCCACATAAAATAATTTTCCGCCAAATAAAGTCGTCTCCCTGGATTCAAACGCTCTTTGGTGGTCACTGGTTTGTCTGTATTAGACCAAGTTACTACACTGGCTTTTTGATAAAACGGAGGATACAAGTCTGCGTTGTGGAAAACAGCATCTTTATCATCACGCACATTGGCTTTAAAATATTTCAGATAATCCTGAATACTGAGTTTCTCTCGCACCCGTTCAACTCGGGTATTTTCAACCAAATCAAACTCAGCTTCGGTAATGATCCCAACTGCACCATATCCGCCCACTACACTGTAGAATAGATCTGATTGTATGTTTGCAGATGTTTCAACTAACTCACCATTGTGCAACATGACCTGAAGGCTTCGTATTGATAAACTCAGTGGGCCCAATCCAATATATCGGCCATGACAATTCACACTGATCGAACCACCTACCGTAAAATCGGAATAGGTCTGCATAATTTTAATCGCTAAACCATATCCATCAATATAAGTTTGTATGTCTCGCCATCGAATTCCACCTTGTACACGGATGATTTGTTGTTCCGAATCAAAATGGACAATTTTATTCAGTCCTCGAAGATCGACATGTAAACTACCCTCTTCCGCGACTTGTCCCCCCATACTAAATCGTCCACCACCAATGGAGATAGGTGCTGTTGTACTTTGTACAAATCGCTGTAGTTGATCAATCTCACTTGGTACAAACACCGCATCTACTTTGACGGGATACAATCCTGTAACATCTGTCACCAACAATGGATTAGCCTTGGTGTTTTTAAGAGAAGCAACACCCTGCACATTGTCAAATTGATGAATCATTCTCACTAATGATGGTAGGCCATAACGTTGAATTGATTCTGCATTACCCGATTGAGACACCGCCACAAAATTATTCTTTTCATAGAATTTGATTGCATTCTCATTGTTAATCGAAACATCTAGTTCTACACTGGCATAACCCTGATCTTTTGCTCGCCTCAACGTATCGGATAACAACGCCTGCCCAAGACCACTACGTTGATGTGACTTGGCTACGGCAATATTATTAATGTAATAGGCACCTTTACTGGGTTTGGGGACATAGTTATCAACACAATGTCTTACGCTCGTCATCAAATGCGCCCAGCAAGATACAGGACTGTTCAAGAATAATGAAACACTACCCAATAAATCCTGTTTAGATAGTTGCCGCAAATCGTAACCTAATACCATACCCACCACATGATCATTGTTCACAGCCAGCGACGAAAATTGGTAACTGAAATGACCGTATTTTTTTTGATACAGCTTGCCAATAACCGTCTCCGCAACAACTTGATCTGAAAACATAAAGTCAAATAGTGCATGGCTACTTTCATAGATGAGTTGACTTGCGGCTTTAGAATGAGACGCGTTACCTGGAATAATGTTGAAAGATTGACTCATTGGGACTCCGTTGTGAGATCTAATTGCACCTTAACCAAATATATACAAATAATTTGTAAGGTTTGAAAAATATATTTTAGTGTATCTCAGTTTTTATCGACTAGTATTCATGACCTAAACACGTTCTCATATTCGACCTAAAATAAACCCGCCCATCCAATACACAGCTACGCCAAACATCAAAACAAATTATCCAAGCTAAGCGACTTAAAGGGACTGAGATGACGTGCAATGCATTGTCTCTAAATACTCCACTAAAATACACTTATCTTATTAATGTATCGGATTACTATCCATTTAGTATATAAATGCTATACTAATCAACAAATATACTAGGAATCTTTAACCATGGCTCAAACCACAGAATTGATCAATACCTTAAAAAAAGCGTTGAAAAGCCATCAACTTACCTATGCTGAAGTGGCTCGCCGTATGGACATGAGCGAAGCCAACGTCAAACGATTGTTTATTTCAAAACGGTTTACACTCGAGCGCTTGGAAGCCGTTTGTCAGCTCATGCAAATGGATTTATCAGATCTATTTCAACTTTATCAGGAGTCTCGTCAACGCATCAGTCAATTGACACTGGAACAGGAGAAGGAACTGATTCAAGATGAAAAGCTGTTACTTGTTGCGGTCAGCGTACGCAATCATTTAACATTTAATGAGATCATAAACCATTATCAAATCTCCGAGACAGATTGCATTCAATGTCTGGCAAAGCTTGATAAACTCATGATTATCGATCTATTACCCAATAATCGAATTAAACTTAGAATTGACGAAGATTTTCATTGGATACTGCATGGGCCGATTGAAAACTTTTTTCACAAAAAAATTCAAAAACAATTTCTGCAGTCAAACTTCCGTGGTGAACTTGAACACAGACGATTTTTGTTTGGGTTATTGGGTGATTCCTCTAGCCGTGTATTACTCAAAAAAATGCACAATTTGGCAAAAGAATTCGCAGAATTACACCGCCAAGATGCACATTTACCCCTAGAAAAGCGCCATAACATGGGTTTTATGCTTGCCATGCGGCCTTGGGAACTCGAGGCATTTCAACCCATGATTCGCAAAAAAGACCCATAAAGTATATTAATAGTATCCTTATATACTATTAATAAGATACTATTGTTATTTAAGTTTATATATCCGCTTCTTTCTACGATCATAGACACAAGGGTAATCAAACCCATTTGATCTTAGAAAGGATGTAGACATGTTTAAACTCATTTTGCGCTGGATATTGACAAAACTCTACTCGATAGAAATAACCGGCAGTGAACACCTTCGCCATTTCGAAGATCGCACCCTGGTTGTCGCCAACCACACATCGTTTCTGGATGCGGTTTTACTTTATGCTTTTCTTCCCGTGCCTGCGACCTTTGCCATCAATACCTTTGTCGCCAATAGCTGGATTGGTCGTTTAGCCAGTCACTTTGGCCAACTATTTCCATTGGACCCCAGTAACCCTTTATCCATCCGAGCACTCATTCGTCGACTGCAAAAAGGCGGATGTGTTGTTATTTTTCCAGAAGGCCGAATAACAGTAACCGGTGCACTAATGAAGGTATACCCTGGCCCAGGCCTGGTCGCTGATCGTGCGCAAGCAACTATTTTACCTATCCGGATTGAGGGTGCACAATATACACCTTTCTCTCGAATGCGTGGTCATGTTCGTTTACGTCATTTTCCGAAAATAACCCTGGATGTTCAAGCACCGCGTTGTTTATCCATTTCAAAACAATGTCGTGGTCGAAAACGCAGAGAACAAGCCGGACAACTTTTGTCTGACATTATGACTGAAATGATGTTTGAAACTGCAGATAAAGAACAAACATTGGTAGACCGTCTCACTGAAGCACGTCGTATTCACGGCGGCTCCCACTTAATTGCTGAAGATATTAATCGAAGTCCTTTAAGCTACAATAATTTAATCACTCGTTCTTTAATTCTTGGCCGTAAACTTCTGAAACATACTCACGGCGATAAAACCATTGGCGTATTATTGCCGAATACCCTGGCAACGGTAGTAACATTCTGGGGATTGCAGTTACGCGGTAAGGTCCCAGCCATGTTGAACTATACCGTGGGAGCACAAGGTATGACTTCCGCGTGCGAGACAGCTCAGTTAAATTATGTTATCACTTCTCGTCGCTTCATAGAACAAGCAAAACTCGATGAAACAACAAACGCACTCACAAAAAAAGTAACATTGATTTATCTTGAAGATATCGCGAAAGAAATCAGCTGGTTTGACAAGTTATTAGGACTTGCACAAAGCCGATTCGATTCAGTGATACAAAAGTTTTCGGCTCATGACAGTAAACAAACCGCAGTCATTTTATTCACCTCAGGTTCAGAAGGTACACCCAAAGGTGTCGTACTTTCTCATGGCAATTTAGTGGCAAATATTCAACAATTAACTACGAAAATTGATTTCAACACCCAAGATAAAGCGCTTAATGCATTGCCCTTATTTCACTCTTTTGGATTGACTGCAGGTATGATTTTACCGATAACTTCTGGGGTACATACTTTTTTCTATCCCTCCCCGCTCCATTATCGAGTTATTCCAGAAATTGCTTACGAAATTGGTGCAACCCTTATTTTTGGTACAAATACATTCCTTGCTGGATATGCACGTTTTGCAAATACATATGATTTCTACAAGTTACGCTATGTTTTTGCTGGCGCGGAAAAATTACAGGAAGAGGTATCTCAGACCTGGCAAAAAAAATTCGGTGTGCGAATATTCGAAGGTTACGGCGCCACAGAGGCTAGCCCAGTAATTGCAGGTAATTCTCCCTTAGCAAATCGTTCGGGCACTGTGGGTCAATTCATGCCTGGGTTAGAACACCAGTTACAAGATGTTCCCGGTTTAAAAGAAGGTAAACGATTACTCGTTCGTGGACCGAATATGATGCAAGGATATTTACTGCACGAGAATCCTGGTGTATTGGTGCCGCTTCACAATAAAACCAATAAAGGTTGGTATGATACGGGTGATATTGTCACGATAGACACTGAAGGCTTTATTCGTATTTGTGGCCGGGCAAAACGTTTTGCCAAAATTGCCGGTGAAATGATTTCTTTAACATCCGTGGAAACATTAGCGAGCAAAGTTTGGCCTGATGGCTTACATGCCGCAATAGCTATTCCTGATGCGCGAAAAGGTGAGCAAATCGTCTTACTTACAACCCTCAATAATGCTGATCGATCCAAAATGATTGCACAAGCGAAAAACGAAGGAATCCCAGAAATCAGTGTGCCAAGAAAAGTCATGTCCGTGACAGATATACCTGTCCTAGGCACGGGAAAAATTGACTATATTTCTGCAAGCACCTTGGTGTCAGCCGAATCATGAATAAAAAACTATTGGGTGTTTTAACCACACAGTTTCTTACTGCGTTTGCCGATAATGCGATTCTATTTACCGCCATCACGTTAGTCATGACTCAAGCCGACATCGGCTCCTGGTACATACCTGCACTACAAGCATCATTCTTAATTGCCTTTGTTTTCTTGGCTCCTTGGGTTGGCAAATTTGCGGATTCTCGACCCAAACCTCGCGTATTATTTGGGGCCAATCTTATCAAAGCGTTTGGTGCTGTTTTATTGTTTTTTCAAGTAGAACCTCTCATTGCCTATGCGATCATTGGCTTAGGTGCTGCCGCATACAGTCCGGCAAAGTACGGCATACTCCCTGAACTGATAAATGAAAAAGAATTGGTAAAAGCCAACGGTTGGATTGAAGGGTCAACCATCCTTGCCATTTTAGGTGGCACCGTCATTGGTGCAATGTTATCAGAATATTCTATTACACTCGCACTTTGTGTCGTCATTGCGTTATACGTATGCTCTTCACTGATAGCACTCACCATTCAACATACTGTCATCGCTGATAAAACAAAAGAACCGGTTGAGAATAATTTCTTTTCACAAATGAAAAGTTTATTAACAACACCACGAGCTAGATTTTCCACTTTAGGCGTCAGTTTATTTTGGGCGTCTGCAACCGTATTACGAGTATTATTAGTAGCTTGGGCACCTGTTGCTCTATCTATCAACACAAGCACCGACATCGCAATGTTAACCCTCTTCATCGCCATTGGTATTGCCGTAGGCTCATTACTCGTGCCGCGTTTAATTCCCATCGCTTATTTACGCCGCGCACGCTTAGCTGCCTACGTGATGGGGGTTTTCATCGTTATACTAGCAACAATGGATAACATTTGGATTGCACGTGGCGCGCTATTTCTCGCAGGGATTTGTGGCGGTTTATTTGTAGTTCCAATAAATGCCACATTACAAGAAATTGGACATAAAACCATTGGCAGTGGTGGTGCCGTTGCCATTCAAAATTTTTTCGAAAATTTCGCCATGTTATTGGCATCTGGCATTTATGCATTGATAGCAGGTGTGGGAGTAAATCCCATAAACACAATGATTGGTTTAGGTGTTTTTGTGATTGCCACCACAGCGATTGTTTCATGGCATTTACCACGTGATACAGGTGAATTATTAGAAAAATAATTAGCTACATTAATTTATTGATGTCAGTCCACCCAATTCTGACACAATCTAAAATAACTTTGAATCTAATTTGATTATATTATCTAAGAGAGGATAACTCGAAACACCCTAGACAGACATTGAGTAAATACGAATGGACGTCAACTGTGTCGACATTGCCGCCGTTCAATAATTTCTAAGTAATGGCAACACTTAGCCTGTAAGCAGACCATTAGAAAAATAATGCATTCTTTAATTATCTTCCTAAGCTGACGTTCATGTAAATTTCTGTGTAAGGTAAAACATTTTATAGCAAAAAGAGTTGTTCTTACTATGATTGTTGGCAAAGAAGTCAGACTTTTGTTTAATTCCTGTTTCACGGTTAGACCGCACGATAAGTTTTCACTATACAATTAATTAAAACAACATATCTCTCTTAGTCTCACAACTACCTGATTTCATCAAAACCAGCATTAAATGCGTATTTTAAATTAATTATTATATAATATTTGATAAGGTTTGAATTACTAAGGAAGTCTGGGAATTGTAGTATATTTAATACAATCATTACCAGTTGCACGCCATTGGATCGCTCCCTCTCGGTTATTATCACCTAAGTCTATAATGTCGTCTAAGTCTCTAATATCATTACAATCAATTAAATTTCTCATAAAATTTAAAGCTTCCAAATTAACTAAATTACTCAAAGCGGATATATCTGCAATTTTATTGTCATTTATAGATAACCAACTTAAATTTATTAAATTACTCAAAGCGGATATATCTTCTATTTGGTTAACACTAATGTCTAATTCTTCTAATGTAGATAGCATATTTAATGCGGTAATATCGAATAATTGATTCCCTGACAAATACAAGCCTTTTATATTGCTTAAAAATTCTATCGAAAGAATATCGCTAATTTCATTCTTTGTTAATGTTAAATCCGTTAGTAGAGGTAAATACTGAAGAGTCGATATGTCTGATATTCGATTATCTTCAAGCCTTAATCTAGTCAAAGCCGTCAAGTTATCTAAAAAAGAAATATCAGTAATGTTGTTTCCTGATAGGTCCAAGTCTGTCAAAGATGTTAAGCCATTTAATGCAGAAATATCTGTAATTTCATTACCATTCAATTTCAAAGATGTTAGAGAAATTAAATTATTTAGTGCTGAGATATCGCTAATTTTATTATCAGTTATAGCTAGGGTTCTCAATAAGGATAAATTATTTAGTGCTGAGATATCACTAATATCATTCCCAATTAAACTCAGAGCGGTTAAAGAAGTTAAATTACTTAGTGCTGAAATATCACTAATTTGATTGTGCCAAAGAGTTAATGCAGTTATTGAAGTTAACTCACTTAGCAAAGACACATCGGAATTACTAAGATCTAGATCCAGTGAAGACAATGAAGACAATTTTTGCAATGGAGAAAAATCAGGAACCGTACCTCTAACCTCCAATTTCAAGGACTTTAACGCTGTAAAATGCTCTATTCCGTCAAGATCGATTATCGGCGTAAATTTATTAGGAATTTTAGGGTCAAGTATCGTCCAAATATTGGCATTAAGCTTACAATCTAACTCAATTAGTTCAGAAATTTTAATTTTTTTTGTATTTTTAATACATTCAGATAATGTAGGATTTTTAGTTTTCGACAACGCAGACTCAAATTCAGTCTGATGAGCTTTGTTATTACACGCTAACATTGTCAGGGTTAGGAAAACTAAAGTTAATGATAATTTGTTGATTTTGCAAAACGAAGTAGAAATCATACAATTATTATGGGTGTGACGACCTATCCTCTTGTTTTTCTTATTTTTCTGAAGCAATTTGGTTATAGTAATTCAGATCTTATGTATATTTTTTTAGCAATTATACTTTAAAGTATTGACTATGTATATCATACCTTCTTAAGGGATTTTTGTTGAAAGCCAATTATAGAATTATCAGACGCATATATTATTCACATAATTATTCCCCCTTGCTTCAATGAATTCCTGCTAACTCGATGACGTATCCGTTAGCAGGTTTGTTCTCAATAATTTTAAATGTCTGCTTCCGGGCAGTGGCAACATGTTTGAGTAATTGTAAAACCTACCTCAACAGAGCGATACCTGCCGTTAAAGCTCCAAATACCAATAGCTGCTAATCTTAAGTGTTATAAGACAACTGCCTTAAAAACTGGGAGCAAGAATCACACACATCAGCTAAGTGGCAGTTGTTTTATAAGACCGAGGGGAGGAAACCGCGGGGGTCTAGCACAGGATTCGCCGAA
>Ga0316205_10000622_pt1 | contig 59865 bp, 58 predicted proteins | sample 3monthpyrite_MG_FD_204941 | JGI IMG/M metagenome (GOLD analysis project Ga0316205, IMG submission 204941) | Microbial mat bacterial communities from mineral coupon in-situ incubated in ocean water Damariscotta River, Maine, United States -... | ecosystem: Environmental > Aquatic > Marine >...
TGCCCCGGGCAATGCGGGCATCGCACAGATCGCGGAATGCGCCAGCCTCGACATCATGGATGGCGGCGCGGTCGTGACCTTCGCCGAGGAGGAAAGCATCGATTTTGTCATTGTCGGCCCCGAGGCACCGCTGGCCGTCGGCGTGGCGGACCGGTTGCGCGAGGCGGGTATCCTGACCTTCGGCCCCTCCGAAGGGGCGGCACGGCTGGAGGCCTCCAAGAGCTTTACCAAGGAAATCTGCGACGCCGCCAATGCCCCCACTGCGGGCTACGGCCATTTCACCGATGCCGACGCGGCCCGCGGCTATGTCGCCCGGATTGGTGCGCCCTGCGTTGTCAAGGCCGACGGGCTGGCCGCGGGCAAGGGCGTAATCATCGCCATGACCGAGGATGAGGCGCTCGCTGCCATCGACGACATGTTCGGCGGGGCCTTTGGCGGGGCCGGGGCCGAAGTGGTGATCGAGGAGTTCATGGAGGGCGAAGAAGCCTCGCTCTTCGTGCTCTGCGACGGCACGGACATCCTGTCCATCGGCACGGCCCAGGACCACAAGCGCGTGGGCGAGGGCGACACCGGGCTCAACACCGGCGGCATGGGGGCCTACTCGCCCGCCCCCGTTCTGTCGGCCGAGGTCGAGGCCCGCGCCATGGACGAGATCATCCGCCCCACCATGGCCGAAATGGCCCGGCGCGGGATGCCCTTTCAGGGCGTTCTCTATGCAGGCCTGATGATCAGGGACGGCGCGCCGCGACTGGTGGAATACAACGTGCGGTTCGGCGATCCCGAATGTCAGGTCCTGATGATGCGGCTTGGCGCGCAGGCCATGGACCTGATGCAGGCCGCAGCCGAAGGACGTCTGGGCGAGATGAGCGTGACCTGGGCCGAGGATCATGCCCTGACCGTGGTGATGGCGGCGTTGGGCTATCCCGGAAATTACGAGAAAGGCACGGCGATCGGCGGGCTTGAAAGCTGCGCCGAGGACAGCTCTCACATGGTTTTTCACGCAGGTACAGGGCTGCAGGGTGGCAGGATCGTGGCCACGGGCGGCCGCGTTCTGAACGTCACGGCGCGGGGCGACACGCTGCAGGAGGCGCGCGACCGGGCCTACGGGATGGTGGACCGGATCGACTGGCCCGGCGGGTTCTATCGACGCGACATCGGCTGGCGGGCGCTCTGAGACGCGCGGGGTTTCGAATGGCTTCGCCATCCGATCAGGGCGGGGGCTCTGCCCCCGCACCCCCGGAGTATTTTTGGAAAGATGAAAGAGGGGTGCTTTCTATGAAAGGGGCACATCCTCGCAGGCCAGCGGCTCTTTGCTGATCTGGGTGACGATCTGCAACTCGTGGGTGTTCGAAGCCATCACGGCAAACCGGTCGCCGTGGCGGAATGTCAGCCAGAAATGATCCTTGAAGGGTTCATCCTCGTAGGTGAAGCACTGGTAGGGGCCGCGAATGTCGACCGTCCCGTAGGTGCAGCGCCCGTCCGTGGTGACCCAGACCGTGCGATCCCGACGCAGGAATTCCTCGACGCCGACAACCCGGTTCGAGGCATAGCCGGTGAAGGTGAGCGTATGCCCGACCGCTGCATCGAGAAAGCTGCCAGGCGTGATCTGGTCCTGCGCCTGGGCAGGTCCGGCAATGGCCAGAAGGCTCGTCACCAGCCTCAGGAACACGCCACCAGCCTTTCGACCTGTGTCCGGGACTTGTAGGGGCCCAGATCGCGGGTGTGCAGTTTCTGCCCGTCAAAGCGGGCGGCGATGACGCGGCGGCGGTCTGCGCTGAGCACAATCATCTCGGGCGGCGCATCGCCGCAGCTCCGCATGCCGCCGGTGATCCAGTCCTCTCCGATTGCGTGATTGGTCAGGCCATCGTGATCCAGAACAGGGGTCAGCGCACCGTCTTGGTAACGCCAGATGCGCAGCCGTTTCGCCAGATGCGGACGGTCGATATAGGCGATCTCGGCATTGCCGTCGCCATCCAGGTCCGCCGCGCCGATGGGGGCCAGCCAGCGATTGCGCTGGCCGATGTAGGGCGTTGCGGTGACACTCAGGCCGTCCGTGGTGCGCAAGACGACAAGCCGCGCGCCTCGGGTGAAGCTGGATTGCACGACAATGATCTTGGGCAGGCCATCGCCGTCAAGATCAACCACCCTTGGGGCGATGTCCTCAAAGACATGCGCGTCCTGGCGAAACTCCGAAACGCGCCCATCAGAGCCCCAGGTCACCCGCAGCAGGTCCCATTCAGGCGTGGCGCCCAACACGGCGTGGCCATAGGCCGGCGCGCCGGGGACATCCACGAGGCAGACGGACCGGATGTGGGGGCCGTCGCCCTCGACACAGACCGTCGCCGGGTCGGCCCGCCCCATCTGCCCCGAGACCGGCAACGCCAACCCCAGGCACACCATCAGCCACGCGCCGCGGGCATGACAGAGCCGCACGCACCACGGGGGACGCGGCGCCCCCTTGCGCATCAGATCTGCTTTTCGGGCATCTGCACCACGAGGCCATCCAGCGCATCGGTCACCTTGACCTGACAGGTCAGGCGCGAACGGGTGGGATCGGGCTCGAAGGCGAAATCCAGCATGTCCTCTTCCATGTCATCCTTGGCGGGCAGTTTTTCGACCCAGTCGGGATGAATATAGACATGGCAGGTGGAGCAGGCGCAGGCCCCGCCGCAATCGGCCTCGATGCCGGGGATGTTGTTGTCGCGCGCGCCTTCCATGACGGTCAGGCCATTGGCCACTTCGACCACATGCTCGGTGCCGTTATGCTCGATATAGGTGATTTTCGCCATGTTTCGCGGGCTCCCATCCTGATTCTCCGAGGTTCCTACCGAGGGCAGATGGGGCTTGCCAGCCTCTTTTGCGACTCAAAAGGAAAAGAGTTGCGACAAAACACGCTTGTTCTATGTTTGTTCTCATGCAGCACGCCTCGCGACTCTCCGTCCCTGCGCCCTGGCCGCGCCCGCCTTCGGCCCTGGTCGCCGCCCGGCTGAACGAGCCGCCCGAGGGCGCGCGCATCACCGTGGCCGGGCTGGTGATTCTCCGCCAGCGGCCCGGCACGGCCAAGGGGGTCATTTTCCTCACGCTCGAGGATGAGACGGGCGTGGTGAACATCGTCGTCTGGCGCAAGCTTTACGAGCGGTTCCGCAGGGCCGTGATCGCCGGGCGGCTCTTGCGGGTCACCGGGCGGCTTCAGCGCGGCTCGGGGGTGGTGCATGTGATCGCCGAAGAGATCGAGGACATCTCGCCCCTGCTCGATGCGTTGCTTGCGCCGGATGTGCCGTAGAGGATGGGGCTCAGGGTTCGGCCCGGGATGCAAAAGCCCCACACAGGGGCCGGATTGCGCGAAACTCCGCGCTTCTTGTTTTGGAAATCGTGCAAATGACCCTAAGGTCGCCCGAAAACAAACGCCCCCGAGGCCAAACGCGCAGATGATCCGACCGCTGAATTTGCTCCTGCTGACCGCATTCGGTCTGGCGGCCTGCACGGCCGCCCTGCCCGAAATGGGCGAACCGGATGTGGTGCAGACTCTCGCCGAGGCCCCCCCGGGGGCGAAACCGGGCACCTGCTGGGGCAAGGTGGTGACACCCGCAGTGATCGAAACGGTAACCGAACAGATCCTGCTGCAACCCGCTGAAGTGCTGGATGACGGAACCGTCGTGGCCCCGGCGGTCTACAAGACCGAGACCCGTCAGGCCATCGTGAAGGAGCGCCGCGTCACCTGGTTCGAAACGCCCTGCGCGGCCGATCTCACGCCCGAGTTCGTCTCGACCCTGCAAAGGGCACTCACGGCGCGGGGCCACTATCGCGGCCCGATCACCGGCGAGATGGACGCTCGCACCCGTGCCGCCGTGCGCCGCTACCAGGCACCTGAAGGGCTCGACAGTGGCATCCTCTCGCTTGCGGCGGCGCGCCAACTCGGCATCGTGGCCGTGGAACGGGCAGAGGGCGGTTAACGCTCGAGCTTCAGCCGCCAATGGCTGATCGGATAGGCCAGCCCGGCCACAAACAGCCCCGACACGAAGACGGCCACAGGTGACGCCACGGCTCCGGCCATTCCCAGGCCATGCACCCCCGCTGCCAACATCGCCGGCACCACGATCACGGCCACCGCGTAAAAGCGGTAGAACGCGGATCGTTTCAGCCCGGCATAGGCACAAAGCCATACCGCAACCAGCAGCAGAACCGCCCAGAGGATCACCCGACCCACCGTGTCACGGCCACGCCGATCGTCGTGGATGTGGCCGTCAGCGCCATGCCCCAGCTCAGATCGACCGCCACCATGCTCCAGGACCAGCCCCTGAGCGTGGCGAGGTTGGTGAATTCGTAAGTGCCATAGCCAAACGCCCCAATCAGCGCCGCCATCCCGAACACCCACAAAAGCGATTTTTCCTGGGTCAGCGCAGGCCAGCTCACGAACCACAAAACGCATCCGATGTAGAACGCATAGAACAGCACCGCCGGCCCCAGGCGCGGGCTGTCTAGCAGCATCCCGCCGATGTGACGCTCGAAAACCGGTTTGACGATGTAGCTCAGCCCGAGAATATCCAGCCCCAGGAACACGGCAAAGGTCACGGCATAGAGAATGGCAATGGTCATCAGGGCCTCCTTTATCCAGTACTACGCCCCAAACCCGCCCCTGGTTCACTCGTTCAGACGATCCCGCCACGGATCAGCCGGTCCGCAAGCGCGGCATAGGCCTCGGCCACCGATCCCTCGCCCGCGGCCACCGGCGTTCCGCTGTCGCTGGCCACGCGGGTCTCCAGATCGATGGGCAGCGCGCCGAGGAAGGGAAGGCCCAGCTTCTCGGCCTCGGCCCGGACACCGCCATGGCCAAAGATATGCGCCTCGTGCCCGCAGTTGGGACAGTGAAAGGTCGACATGTTCTCGATCATGCCCAGGATCGGCGTCTTGAGCGTGCGGAACATGTCCATCGCCTTGCGCGCATCCAGAAGTGCCACGTCCTGCGGGGTAGACACGATGATGGCCCCTGTGGGTTCGGCCTTCTGGCACAGCGTCAGCTGCACGTCACCCGTGCCGGGCGGCAAGTCCACGATCAGGACGTCAAGCTCACCCCACCGCACCTGGGAAATCATCTGCTGCAACGCGCCCATCAGCATCGGCCCGCGCCAGACGACCGCCTTGTCGGGGTCCAGCATCAGCCCGATCGACATCATCGTGACCCCATGCGCCCGCAATGGCTCAATGATCTTGCCGTCAGGGCTGGCCGGGCGCTGTGAGACGCCCATCATGCGCGGCTGGCTTGGGCCATAAATGTCCGCATCCAGCAGACCCACCCGCTTGCCCGCCCTCGCCAAAGCCACGGCAAGGTTCGAGGACACTGTGGATTTGCCCACCCCGCCCTTTCCCGACCCCACGGCCAGGATCGACCTGACACTTGCAGGTTTGAGCGAACCTTCCTGCGGCTTGGGATGACCTCCGATCTTGAGGCTGGGCGGCGCGCCGCTTGCCGCCCCCTTGGCAGGCGCATGTGCCGTCAGTGCCACCGACACCTGCTCGACGCCCTCCAGCGCCCCCACCAGCTTCTCGGCAGTGAGCCGCAGCGTCTCCATCTGCCGGGCGGTCTCCGGATCGGGTGCCTCGATCACGAATCTCACGCTTGCGCCCTCGATGCTCAGCGCCCGAACCATGTCGCGTGACACCAGGTTGCCGCCACCCGGCAGATCGATCCGTGCCAGCTCCGCCTCGATGTCCTGCCGCGTGATGCCCATCACAGCCTCCCTTGTACCTTGCTGCATAGATGGCAGGTTTCCCGTCAGGGACAAGGCCGGATGCCGCGAAAGCCCCCGAAAACAAGGCGAAAATATGACAGCACTACTTATGCAATTGCTGCATGACAGCATTGCAGGGGCCGGGTATTGTGCAACTGCGGCATTTCACTATGTAGAGAACACGAGACAGAACACGAGACGAACGGACCCGCTCATCGGGTCAAGCAAAGGAAAACTCCAATGGCATTCGCAACCGACACCATCCGCGGGCGCGCCATCACCAATTCGGCCGATGCCGGCCTGGTCGCCGCCCTCCTGCACAAGGTGCAACTGTGGCGTGACTACACCCGCACGCGCAGGGAACTCTCCGCGCTCAGCAACCGCGCTCTGGCCGACCTTGGCCTGCACCGCAGCGAAATCGCAGCCGCCGCCGCACGCGCGGTCTACGGCTGACACCCGAATCAGGGACCGGGATACCCGGTTTCCTGCCAGCCGACACAGGGGTTCTCCTCCCAATCCCCCGGTGCCGACGACAGCGCCTCCCAGAGGTGCAAACACCAAACCGAAGGTTCGTCCTCCCTCGAACCTGACGTCTTCAGGCGGTGATGCCACTCCTCCCCCGGCATCACCGCCTTTTTTTCTGCGCCGCGCTCTGGCCGATCAGTTTCTTCTTCTGGCCAAAATATCCCGGGGGGTGAGGTATGCGTATTCGCAGAAAACGCGTACCGAGGGGACCGTGTCCCCTTGCCTTCAAAAATCCGGCGTGGCGCAGCCACTCATTCGGGAAACAGGCCCTCAGGCCACTCCGGCGCGCAATGCGTCGTGGATATGCACAAGCCCCAACAGCGCACCATCCTCGCCCACGACAAAGAGTGCGCTGATCTTGTTGGCATTCATCACGCCCAGCGCCTCTGTCAGCAATGCCTCCGGTCCGATGGTCCTTGGCCCGCGGGTGGCCACCTCACCCGCACTGCGCTCCATCAGCCCATCCAGGCTGCGCCGCAGATCGCCATCGGTGATCACTCCGGTCAGAAGACCGCGCTCCACAACTGCCGCCACACCGAACCCCTTGGCGGTCATCTCCAGCAGGGTCTCGCCCATCGGCGTGTGCTCATGCACCACCGGCAAGGCATCGCCCTTGTGCATGACCGCCCGCACCTGCAACAGCCTGGCCCCCAGCGTGCCACCAGGATGAAAATCCAGGAAATTCGCCCGCTCGAAGCCACGCAGCCTCATCATCGCCACGGCCAGCGCATCACCCAACGCGAGCGTGCAGGTGGTCGAGGTGGTGGGCGCCATCCCGATCCCGCAGGCCTCGGGCGCATCCGGCAGGATCAGCACATGGTCAGCCTGCTGGCCCATCGTGCTCTGCGGCGTCTTGGTAATGGCGATCAGGGGAATGGAAAACCGCCGCGTATGGGCGATCAAATCCGCCAGTTCGCGCGTCTCGCCCGAATTCGAGATCAGGATCACCGCATCCTGCGCCGTGATCATGCCCAGATCGCCATGGCTCGCCTCGCCCGGATGGACCATCTGCGCGGGCGTTCCCGTGCTGGCCATCGTCGACGCGATCTTGTGGGCGATATGCCCCGATTTGCCCATCCCCGAGACGATCACCCGCCCCCTGACCTCCAGAAGCAGGTCCACCACCGCGTCGAACACCTCCGTCATCCCGTCCCGCATCGCCAAAAGAGCATCCCCCTCGATGCTCAGCACTTCGCGGGCGATCTCGGCAGGCTTCGGCGGCGTGGTCATGGCGTGGCTCCTACTGATCCTCGCGCCGTGATACCCCGCACCCTGCCCAAGGGAAAGCCCCCCGAAACCGATGCCGCGAAGGCGCGGTAGCCCGAAATCCCACCCATCGGGCCCCGCTCTTTCATTGACTTGGGGCCACGCGATGCCTCACAACAGGCGCAAAAAAAGAGAGCAGTCAAAAGGGGCGAACCCATGAAAATCGCAATGATCGGCACGGGATATGTGGGCCTCGTTTCCGGCGTCTGCTTTTCGGATTTCGGCCATGACGTCACCTGCGTCGACAAGGATCCCGCCAAGATCGAGATGCTCGAACGCGGCAAGGTGCCCATTTTCGAGCCCGGCCTCGACGCGCTCATGGCCAGGAATGTAAAGGCGGGCCGGCTGTCCTTTACCGGCGATCTCAAGGCGGCCATCGACGGTGCCGAAGCCATCTTCATCGCCGTCGGCACACCCACACGCCGCGGCGACGGACACGCGGACCTGACCTATGTCATGGCCGCCGCCGAAGAGATCGCCACGATCGCGAACGGCTATGTCGTGATCGTGACCAAATCCACCGTCCCGGTGGGCACCAACCGCAAGATCAAGCAGACCATCAAGAAGACCAACCCCGGGCTCGATTTCGACGTCGCCTCCAATCCCGAGTTCCTGCGCGAGGGAGCGGCCATCGACGATTTCATGAAACCCGACCGCGTCGTGGTCGGCGTCCAGACCGATCGCGCCGCCGAGGTCATGGCCGAAATCTACCGCCCGCTCTACCTGCGCGATTTTCCGATCCTGACCACCGATCTGGAAAGCGCCGAGATGATCAAATACGCCGCCAACGCCTTTCTCGCGACCAAGATCACCTTCATCAACGAAATCGCGGCCCTGTGCGAACGCACCGGTGCCGACGTCAAGCAGGTCAGCCACGGCATCGGCCTCGATGGCCGCATCGGCAACAAGTTCCTGCACGCAGGCCCCGGCTATGGCGGCAGCTGCTTTCCCAAGGACACCAAGGCGTTGGCCCGCATCGGTCAGGACGTGGGCCTGCCGATGCAGATCACCGAGAAGGTGATCACCGTGAACGAGGAAATGAAACGCCGCATGATCGACAAGCTGGCCGATCTCTGCGACGGCTCTTTCAACGGCAAGACCGTGGCCGTGCTCGGCGTCACTTTCAAACCCAACACCGATGACATGCGGGATGCGCCCTCGCTCACCATCATTCCCGCCATGGTCGGCGGAGGCGCTCGCGTGCGCGTCGTTGACCCGCAAGGCCGGCACGAAGGCGAGGCGCTTCTGCCCGGTGTGCAATGGTCCGAAGACCCCTACAAGGCCGCGCAAAAGGCCGACCTGCTGGTGATCCTCACCGAATGGAACGAGTTTCGCGCGCTTGACCTCAAACGCCTGGCGCGGCGCATGGAAACCCCGCGCCTGGCCGACCTGCGCAACATCTACTCGCCCAAAGACGCCAAACGCGCGGGTTTCGAGGCCTATGATTCGGTGGGCCGCGCAGGCTTCATGCCCAAACCCGAAGCCTGATCAGGTTTCTTCTGGCTGAAAATATCCTGGGGTTTGGGGGCAAGGCCCCCAGGGCCCGCGTGGCCCGAACGCAACCTGACCTGCGCGCGCGCGGCGCGCTCACTCAAGAAACCGCAAATGCTTTTCGCCCCGCGCCTCGGCCAGCGCGATCTGCTTCTGGCGCTCGCGAAACCGCGCCTTGGCATCTTCGCAGGTCTCGGCCACGCAGTGGCGGCAGGACACGCCATGCTCGTAATCGTCGCGGGTCATGTCTTCGGGCAGGATCGGGCGGCGGCAGGCATGGCACAGCTCATGGGCCCCTTCACGCAGCCCGTGCCCGACCGACACACGCCCGTCAAAGACGAAACACTCACCCTCCCAGGCGGTCTCCTCCTCCGGCACCTCCTCGAGGTATTTCAGGATGCCGCCCTTGAGGTGATACACCTCCTCCACCCCCTGCCCCAGCAGGTAATTCGTGGATTTCTCGCAACGGATGCCGCCGGTGCAGAACATCGCGATCCGCTTGTTGTGGAATCGCTCCTTGTTGGCGTCCCACCAGGCGGGAAAATCGCGAAAACTTTCGGTCCGGGGATCAACTGCGCCCTCGAATGTCCCGATGGCGACCTCGTAATCGTTGCGCGTGTCGATCACCGCCACGTCGGGGCTGCGGATCAGGTCATTCCAGTCCTCGGGGTCCACATAATGACCCACCCGCGCCCCGGGGTCGACATCCGGCTGGCCCATGGTCACGATCTCGCGTTTGATCCTTACCTTCAGGCGGCGAAACGGCTGCTCCTCGCTCCGGCTTTGCTTGTGCTCGAGCCCCGCACAACCCGGCAGGGACCGCAGATGCGTCAGTACCCGGTCGATGCCTGCGCGCGGCCCGGCAATCGTTCCGTTCACACCTTCACGGGCCAGCAAAAGCGTGCCGCCGATCCCTTCGGCCTCGCACAACGCCAGCAAGGGCCCCCGAATGTCCTCGGGATCCTCGAACCGGGTGAAATGATAGAGCGCGGCAATGACATACATGGCCCGCGATCTACGCAATCCGGCGGTCACGGGCAAGGTGCCATTGACGCACACGGACCCGCTCTCTACCCCTGAGAAGGCACCACAGGAGGCCCGCCATGACCCAAGCCCTGATCGTGATCGACGTGCAGAATGATTTCTGCCCGGGTGGCGCGCTGGCGGTGCCGGGCGGCGACGACATCGTGCCCGGCATCAATGCGCGCATGAACGACTTTGACGCGGTGATACTGACCCAGGACTGGCACCCGTCGGGCCACAGCTCATTCGCGTCCTCCCACGCGGGCAAATCCCCGATGGAGTTGATCCGGATGCCCTATGGCCCCCAGGTGCTCTGGCCCGACCATTGCATCCAGGGCAGCGATGGCGCTGCATTCCACGCGGACCTCGACACGACCCGCGCCGACCTGATCCTCCGCAAGGGATACAATCCGGACATCGACAGCTATTCCGCCTTTTTCGAGAATGACAGAACGACGCCGACGGGGCTGCACGGTTATCTGCAGGCACGGGGCATCACAGCGCTCACGATGGTGGGGCTGGCCACGGATTTCTGCGTGAATTTCTCGGCCGTGGATGCGGCCGGTCTGGGGTATTCGGTCACCGTGGAGACCGAGCTCTGCCGCGCGATCGATTTCGACGGGTCGCTTGCGGCCGCGCGCGGCGGCATGACCGGTGCCGGCGTTAGGCTTGCCTGACCCGTTGGGCCAACCCCGACAGAACCGAACCCAGACCGATCCCGATGATCGCGCCGAGCGCGTCCGCCCAGAGATCTCCCAGTTCGAACATCCGCCCGGCATAGGGCTGCACGACCTCGATCAGGAGACCATAGGCGACGGCCCCGACGAAGATGAACAGTGCCTTTCGCGCGAATATCATCGACAAGGGCAGGACCAGTACCGCAAAGGCAATGACATGCATAAGCTTGTCGCTTGGCATGGCCATCGCCCCCGGCGATACCGGCATCAGCGCGAAAAATCCGATGAGCAACGAAAAAAATCCCGTGGCGGTCCACGCCATCCACTCGAATCCGGATGATCTTGCCTGCATTGAGCATCCACCTTTTTTGCCTGTGGGCCATTTGTGGCGGTTTTTTGCGCGTCACTCAATCAAGGCGTGCCGTTCCGGTGCCCGTCGGCGGCAATCTGCGCGTCCCCGGCGGTCCTGGGCCCGGGCAGGTATTCCATACTCGCAAATAATGGCGCGACAGCGTATAAATCCTGCGGAATTAAAAGGTACGAAAGGGTGTTTCATGACGCGCAGGTATTTCGGCACGGACGGCATTCGCGGGACCGCCAACACCTTTCCGATGACCGCCGACACGGTGCTTCGGATCGGTGCCGCCGCAGGGCGACACTTCCGCAAGGACGGCAAGAACGGCCACCGCGTGGTGATCGGCAAGGACACCCGCCGTTCGGGCTACATGATCGAGAACGCGCTGACGGCGGGCCTGACTTCGACGGGTATGAACGTTCTGCTGCTGGGTCCGGTGCCGACCCCCGGTGTGGGGCTTCTGACCCGGTCCATGCGCGCCGATCTGGGCATCATGATCTCGGCCAGCCACAACCCGCATATCGACAACGGGATCAAGTTCTTCGGCCCCGACGGGTTCAAGCTTTCCGACGAGGTGGAGGCCGACATCGAGGCGATCCTCGAAAGCGAGATCGAGCCCTCCCTGCCTCTCAATATCGGCCGTGCCAAGCGGATCGACAGCGGCCTGGGGCGCTATGTGGAATATGCCAAGACCACCTTCCCCCGCGGTCAGAGCGTCGGAGGTCTGCGCGTGGTGGTGGATTGCGCCAACGGGGCGGCCTATCGCGCGGCACCGGATGTGTTGTGGGAACTGGGCGCCGAGGTGATCCCCATCGGGGTCGCGCCCAACGGTTACAACATCAACGAGGGTTGCGGCTCCACGAAGCCGCAAACTGCCGCCGAGGCAGTGGTGGCGCATGGGGCGGACCTCGGGATCTGCCTGGATGGGGATGCCGACCGCATCATCCTGATCGACGAACATGGGCAGGTGGGCGACGGCGACCAGATCATGGCGCTGTTTGCCGGGCTCTGGGCCGACCAGGGGCGGCTGGCCAACGGCACGCTGGTGGCTACGGTCATGTCGAACCTCGGGCTGGAACGGTTCATTCAGGGCCGCGGCCTCACGCTGGAACGCACCAAGGTGGGTGACCGCTACGTGGTGGACCGGATGCGCACGGGCGGCTTCAACCTGGGCGGCGAACAATCGGGCCATATCGTCATGACGGATTTTGCCACCACCGGCGACGGGCTGATCGCGGGCATTCAGTTCCTGTCGGCCATGGTCGAACTGGGTCAGCCGGCCAGCGCGCTGATGCACAGTTTCGAGCGTGTACCCCAGAAGCTCGAGAACGTGCGCTATGCCGATGGCAGCAACCCGCTGGCCAGCGACGCCGTCACGTCGACAATCGCCAGCCAGGAGTCGCGCATCAACGGCAAGGGCCGCATCCTGATCCGCAAGTCGGGGACCGAGCCGCTGATCCGGGTCATGGCCGAATGCGAGGACGAGACGCTGCTGGACGAGGTGGTCAGCGAAATTTCTGACGCTGTGCGTGCGGCAGGCTGAGCATTTGCCTCAGCGCCGGGCCTCCCAGCTGACCGAGGCGCGCTGACGGGTATAGAACTCGGCCAGAAGCCCGACCATCAGGAAAAATACCCCCAGATAAAGCGGGTACTCTATCGACGAGTTGCGCGGAAAGTAGTTGATGAACACGAATCCGCGCGCCTGGTCGATCGTGTGAAACAGAGGGTTCCAGTCGAACATCGCCACCATGTAGGACGGCAGCGTGTTGGCCACGAACATCTTGCCCGAGGCGATCATGTTGGCCCTCTGATAGATCGTGGTGAAGGTCGACACGAAGCCCGGAAACCATGGCCGGATCGCGAACAGGACCAGCCCGATCCCCACACCGGTGAACCACGCCAGCATGAACATGCCGAACGCCATATACGGGTCTTCGATCTCGAAGGGCGTATAGGCGACGTGATAGACGAACAGCACCAGCACCAGCGTCAGCACCTGGATGTAAAGCGTGCTCAGCGCGGCGGCCGTGATCGAAATGACCGTGTTCATCGGCGCGTGTTTCATCATCGGCGACGACGGCCCCTCGGCCCCCACCACCGCACTCATCGCCTTCACATGCGTGAGGAACAGGAAAATGCCGGACATGATGTACAGAAGAAAATCCCCCCGCAGCGCCGCACCGCGCAGGCCAAGGATCGTGAACATGAAGTAGAAGGCCGCGATGAAGGTCAGCGCCTGAAGGATGTTCAGCCCGATCGCCATCAGCGCATTGCCATGCCCCTTGCGCACGTCGCGCACGATGGAATGGTAGATCAGCTCGGCAATGACAATCGCCGATCCGATGGTCGTGCGGGGTTTGACCTGTTGAAACATGACCTCACTCGGGGCGATGGGTGCTCGGATAGTGGCACGGAATTCTTGCTGTCCCGTTAGCTGCGTACCATAAGAGGGCAGAGGAAACGGATCAACCGTTCATAATCCGAGGCGCAAAGGAGCAGCCCCTTGACTCACGACACGCTCGTCACCGTCATCCGGCGCCTCGCGCTCGAGGCCGGGGACAAGATCATGCAGATCTACCGGTCCGATGATTTCGACGTGAAGGTCAAATCCGACGACAGCCCCGTGACCGAGGCCGACGAGGCGGCGGATGCGATCATCTCCGCCGGGCTGCGCGCGGCGTTTCCCGATGTCACCCTGATCACCGAGGAACAGGCGGGCTCGCATGATCTCAAGGCCGATACGTTCCTGATCGTCGATCCGCTTGACGGCACCAAGGAATTCATTCACCGGCGTGGCGATTTCACAGTGAACATCGCCTATGTCGAGAACGGCACGCCCACGCGCGGTGTGGTCTATGCGCCCGCCAGGGACCGCATGTTCTTTACCCAAGCCGATGGCTCCTCGGTCGAGGAAACCGGCCCTCTGGACAAGGACCGGGTCGGCGCGCTGACCCCGATCCGCGTCTCGCAACCGGACAATGACGCACTGATGGTGGTCGCTTCCAAGTCGCACCGCGATCAGGCCACTGACGACTACATCAACAGGTACAGCGTGAAAGACATGAAATCAGCGGGGTCCTCGCTGAAATTCTGCCTGATCGCCACCGGCGAAGCCGACATCTATCCCCGCGTCGGGCGCACCATGGAATGGGACACCGCCGCCGGGCACGCCGTGCTGAACGGCGCGGGCGGGCGTGTGGTGCGCTTTGACGATCACACGCCGCTCACCTATGGCAAACCCGACTATGCCAACCCGTTCTTCATCGCCTATTCCCCTGAAGTTGTGCTGAAATAACGCCCATGCCCGTCCTGATCGCCATCCCCGCCCGCTATGCCTCGACCCGCTACCCGGGCAAACCATTGGCCACACTCACCGGTGCCACGGGCGAAACCAAAAGCCTCGTGCAGCGTTCCTGGGAGGCCGCTCGACAGGTCGCGGGCGTGGACCGCGTTGTGGTGGCCACCGATGACGCCCGGATCAGGGACGCAGCGCGCGCGTTCGGGGCCGAGGTTGTCATGACCTCGCCCGATTGCGCCAACGGGACCGAGCGTTGCGCGGAAGCGCTCGAAAACCTCGGCGGCGGCTATGACATCGTGGTCAACCTGCAGGGCGACGCGCCACTCACACCCCACTGGTTTGTCGAGGATCTGATCACCGGGCTGCGCGACGACGCGACCGCACAGGTGGCGACACCCGTGCTGCGCTGTGACGGGGCGGCGCTGAACGGTTTTCTCGAGGATCGCCGCAATGACCGCGTTGGTGGCACCACGGCGGTGTTTGCCCGCAACCACCACGCGCTCTACTTCTCCAAGGAGGTCGTTCCCTACACCGGCAAGACCCATGCCGATGACGCCGAAACCCCTGTCTTTCACCATGTCGGCGTCTATGCCTACCGTCCCGAGGCGCTCAATGCGTATCGCGGTTTCACGCCGGGGCCCCTGGAGGCGCTTGAAGGGCTGGAGCAGCTGCGATTTCTGGAAAACAATGCGCCGCTTCTCTGCGTCGAGGTCGAGGCCAGAGGCCGCCAGTTCTGGGAGCTCAACAACCCCGAAGACGTGCCCCGGATCGAGGCGATGATGGCCCGGATGGGCATGGCCTGACCGTTTGCGCGGTTTGCCGCAGCGCGGCATAAGTCTATGAATTTTCTAAAAATGTGGCGAAATTGAACCAAATTCTCTCGACTCTGCCAAAAAAACGCCCGGTTTTCCACTAAACCTCATGCAGGGTTCATTGTTCTTGTGTAACGTGGGGGAAAAATAAGAATGAGTGTTGAGGATCAGGCAATGAGAAACAAGGTCACCAAGGCCATCTTTCCGGTTGCGGGTATGGGAACCCGCTTTCTTCCCGCGACCAAATCGGTGCCCAAGGAAATCATGACACTGGTGGACCGTCCGCTGGTGCAATACGCCATTGACGAGGCCCGCGAGGCCGGGATCAAGGAATTCATCTTCATCACCTCGCGTGGCAAGGGCGCGCTCGAGGATTACTTCGACGTCGCGCCCCAGCTGGAACGGGAGCTGCGCAAGAAGGGCAAGGACGAGCTTCTCGAAATCCTGAAATCCACCAACATGGATTCGGGTGAAATCGCCTATATGCGCCAGCACAAGCCTCTGGGCCTGGGCCATGCCGTCTGGTGTGCGCGGCGTCTGATCGCCAACGAACCTTTTGCCGTGATCCTGCCCGATGACGTGATCGCGGCCGAGAAACCCTGCCTTGCGCAGATGGTCGAGGCGTTCGAGGAAACCCAATCCAACATCGTGGCCGCGATGGAGGTGCCGGACGACATGACGTCGTCCTACGGCATACTCGACGTCAAGGAGGACATGGGTTCGATCGTGTCGACCAAGGGGATGGTGGAAAAACCCGCCCCCGGCACCGCGCCCTCGAACCTTGCCGTGATCGGGCGCTACATCCTGACACCGACGGTCCTGCAAAAACTCAACAAGAAGAAGCCCGGCGCAGGCGGCGAGATCCAGCTGACCGATGCCATCGACGATGCCCGCGAAGAGGGTGAAGAGGTCTACGGTTTCCGTTTCCGCGGCCAGCGCTTTGATTGCGGGTCCAAGGCGGGCTTCCTTCAGGCCACGGTCGCCTTTGCGCTGGCGCGCGACGACCTGCGGGACGATCTGGAAAACTACCTGCACGACATCATCCATTCGCGGCAGGCCGCACAGTAGGTCACTGGCTCGGGGGGGCACATGACACATATCCTCGTCACCGGCGGGGCCGGTTACATCGGCTCGCACGCCTGCAAGGTGCTGCGGGCTGCGGGCTATGTTCCTGTGACCTATGACAACCTCGTGACCGGCTGGCAGGAGGCCGTTAAATTCGGCCCCTTCGAACAGGGTGATCTTGGCGATCGCGACCGCCTGGATCAGGTCTTTGCCCGCTACAACCCAGCCGCCGTCATGCATTTCGCAGCCCTCAGCCAGGTGGGCGAGAGCATGGAGAAACCCGGGCTCTACTGGCGCAACAATGTCGAAGGGTCGCTGACCCTGATCGAGGCCGCCGTGGCCGCAGGGTGCCGGAACTTCGTCTTTTCCTCCACCTGCGCCACCTATGGTGATCAGGACAACGTGGTGCTGGACGAGGATTGCCCCCAACACCCGATCAATGCCTATGGCGCCTCCAAACGCGCCATCGAGGATATGCTGCGTGATTTTCAGGCCTCAAATGGTCTCAACCACGTGATCTTCCGCTATTTCAACGTGGCCGGTGCCGACCCCGAGGCCGAAGTGGGCGAGCATCACATACCCGAAACCCACCTTATCCCGCTGGTGCTGGACGCGGTGGCCGGCACGCGTGACGCGCTGACCATCTACGGCACCGATTACGACACGCCCGACGGCACCTGTATCCGTGACTATGTCCATGTGATGGACCTGGTGGATGCCCATGTGCTGGGCCTCAAATGGCTGGAAGACGGCAAACCCGACCGTGTCTTCAACCTCGGCACCGGCACCGGCTTTTCGGTGCGCGAGGTGATCAACCAGGCGGGGCATGTGACCAACCGGGCCGTTCCCGTGACGACGGGTGACCGACGACCCGGCGATTGCACGCGGCTTGTCTCGGGCTCGACCCGCGCCACGTCCGAACTGGGCTGGATCCCGCACCGGTCAACCATGGACCAGATGGTGCGTGATGCCTGGCGCTGGCACCAAACTGGACATTACGAGAAATAGACCCGATTCTGCCCCGCAACCGCCATGTCGCGGATGTAACCCCAAGGGGCAGATGCAGGACAAACCCAAAGGCACGCTGGCCGATCTGATCATGGCCTACCGGATGCGCTGGAAGCGCCGCCGCCTGCTGTTTCGCGTGCTGCGCAAACGGCACCAGATCAGCGCCCTCGCCAACCGCACCGCATCCATCCAACCCGGAGCCATCCTCGCCTTCTGCACGGTCAGAAACGAGGCGACTCGCCTGCCATTTTTCCTCGATCATCACCGGACGCTGGGCGTTGACCATTTCCTGATCGTCGATAACGGCTCGGATGACGGCACCCTCGAACTTCTCAGAGATCAGCCGGACATCTCGCTCTGGACCACGCCCCACAGCTACAGGCTCTCGCGTTTCGGCGTCGATTGGCTGGGCTGGCTGCAGATGAAACACGGCCACGGTCACTGGTGCCTGACCCTGGATGCGGACGAGCTGTTTCTCTACCCCCATCACGACAGCCGCCCGCTGTCCGATCTGACCGCATTTCTCGACGCCACGAACACGCCTTCGATGGGCGCGCTCATGCTCGACATGTACCCCAAGGGGCCGCTGAACGCCCAAAGCCATCACCCCGGCCAGAACCCGGTCGAGACCCTGCCCTGGTTCGACGCCGGTCCCTATTCGGTGACGCGTCAGCCCCGAATGAAGAACCTGTGGGTCCAGGGCGGTCCCCGCGCGCGCATGTTCTTTGCGGACCGCCCCGAGCGCGCACCCACGATGAACAAGATACCTCTCGTGCGCTGGAACCGGCGCCATGCCTATGTCAGCTCGACCCATTCCATGCTGCCGCCCCGGCTGAATGATGTCTTCGCACCGGGCGGCCCGGACCAGATCTCGGGCGTACTGCTGCACACCAAGTTCCTGCCCGGGATCGACGCCCGATCCGCCGAGGAACAGGCCCGGCAAGAGCATTTTGCAAATTCCACGCTCTATGACGACTATTACGACCATCTCACCCGGAACCCGGACCTCTGGTGCGAGGCATCCCTGCGCTACGAAAGCTGGCAACAGCTCGAAGCACTGGGCCTGATGTCCCGCGGCAGCTGGAATTGAGGCGTTTATTGTTTACCCATTGGAAACAAATCCCTATTCTCGCCCCACGTGGGCGGGACGGCTGATTTTTCGGGAAACAGGGAAAAATTAAGGTCGTCTGGTTAACCTTGCCCGCGATATGTTTCGTGGTTCTGGAGCTGCCCCCGCGTGAGTGTCTGGTCATCCTACAAGATGCGTCTTCGGCGCAAACACGCCAAGGCGCGCGCGTTTCGCAAGCATTTTGGCCTGCGCTCTGTCGTCGATCGCACGGATGCGATCCGCCCCGATGACGTGCTGCTCTTTTCGACCCTGCGGAATGAAAACATCCGCCTGCCCTATTTCCTGAAATACTACCGCGATCTCGGGATCGGCCATTTCCTGATCGTGGACAATAACAGCGACGATGGCAGCGGCGCGTATCTGGCAGAACAGCCGGATGTGTCTCTCTGGCACACCAAGGCCAGTTACAAGCGTTCGCGTTTCGGGGTGGATTGGCTGAACTGGCTGCAACAGAAATACGGTCATGATCACTGGACCCTCGTGGTCGATCCGGACGAATTGTTCATCTACCCGTTCTGCGACACGCGGCCGATCAATGCGCTGACCGACTGGCTCGACAGCTCCTCGATCAAGAGCTTCGGCGCAATGCTGCTGGACATGTACCCCAAGGGCCGGATCGACGCCGTTCCCTACCGCCGCGGTCAGGACCCGATCGAGATCGCCTCGTGGTTCGATCCGGGCAACTACACGATTGAAAAGAACAAGAAATACGGGAACCTGTGGATTCAGGGCGGCCCCCGCGCACGGGTGTTTTTCCCCGACGCGCCCAAGAAATCGCCGGCCCTGAACAAGATCCCGCTGGTCAGGTGGAACAAACGCTATTCCTATGTCAGCTCGACCCACATGCTGCTGCCGCGCGGGCTGAACCATGTCTATGATCAATGGGGCGGCGAAATGGCGTCGGGCATCCTGCTTCATGCCAAGTTTCTGGACACCTTCACCGACAAGGCCGAAGAGGAACTGAAGCGTCGCCAGCACTATCGGGGGTCGGTGGAATACAAGGCCTACGCCGAAAACGTCGCCGCCACGCCAGAGCTTTGGTGCAAATGGTCGGAAAAGTATATAAACTGGCGGCAATTAGAAATCCTCGGACTGATGTCAAAGGGGAATTGGGCATGAGGGAAAGGGCAGTCTTCCCGTGAGCGTGGGCATCGTCATGCTGGTCCACACGGCCTTGGGCCGCGCCGAACAGGTGGCGCGCCACTGGGCGGCTTCGGGCTGCCCGCTGGTGATCCATTGCGATGCTTCCGTCCCCAGGAAGACCTACTCCGCCTTTCGCGAGGCGCTTTCCGACATCCCCGATCTGCGCTTTTCCAGGCGGCATCGCTGCGAATGGGGCACCTGGGGGCTGGTCGCGGCCTCACAGGAGACCTCGCGCATCATGCTCGATGAGTTTCCACGGGTGCGTCACGTCTATCTTGCGTCGGGGTCCTGCCTGCCGCTCCGGCCCGTGCAGGAGCTGATCGACTACCTTGCCGAACGCCCGCAAACCGACTTCATCGAAAGCGCCACGACCGCGGATGTGCCCTGGACCATCGGCGGTCTGGACGAGGAACGCTTTACCCTGCGCTTCCCGTTTTCCTGGCGCAGGCACCGCTTTCTCTTTGACCGCTACGTGGCGCTTCAGCGCCTCATCGGGTATCGCCGCCGCATTCCCAACGGCCTTGTTCCGCATATGGGCTCACAATGGTGGTGCCTGACGCGTCAGACCCTCTCGGCCATCCTCGACGACCCCGAGCGCGAGCGCTATGACCGCTATTTCCGCCGCGTCTGGATTCCCGACGAAAGCTATTTCCAGACCCTGTCGCGACAATATTCGCGCCAGATCGAAAGCCGGTCGCTGACCCTGTCGAAATTCGACTATCAGGGCAAACCGCACATCTTCTACGACGACCACCTGCAGCTTCTGCGCCGTTCGGACTGCTTTGTCGCGCGCAAGATCTGGCCCCATGCCAACCGGCTCTATGACGCGTTCCTGACCGATGCCGCACATGCCATGAAAAAGACCGAGCCCAACCCCGGCAAGATCGACCGCATCTTTGCCAAGGCGGTCGAGCGTCGGACCCGTGGCCGCCCGGGGCTCTACATGCAAAGCCGGTTTCCGGTCGAGACCCGCGAAAACGGCCTGACGTCGGCACAGTATTCCGTCTTCCAGGGCTTTGCCGAGCTTTTCGAGAATTTCGAGCCGTGGCTGGCGCGGATGACCGGCGCGCGGGTGCATGGGCATCTCTTCGCGCCGGAGCGGGCCGAGTTTTCGGACGGGCAGACCGTGATGAACGGCGCGCTCTCGGACAGCGCCAAACTGCGCGACTACAACCCGCACGCATTTCTGGCGAACCTCATCTGGAACACGCGCGGCGAACGGCAATGTTTCCAGTTCGGCCCGCGCGACAACCAGAAAATCAACTGGGCCGTAGCCAAGGACCCGAACGTGCAATACTCGGTCATCTCGGGCGCGTGGTCCGTGCCGCTTTTCAAATCCAACATGAACTTTGCCGACATCCGGCGCGAGGCCGCGCGCCTGCAACAGATCGAAAGCAAACATCTGGAAATCCTGCGCTCCTCCTGGACCAAGGCGCGTGTGCGCATCTGGACCATGGCCGAATTCATCGAAGCGCCCATGGAACCCCTCCAGATGATCATCGACGAGATCGGGCAGGCCCAGACCGCCCACGGTCTGGCAGAAGTGCCGCGCATGGCCGATCTCACCGGCTTCGGCCAGTTCCTCCAGAACCTCAAGAACCAGGGTATGCACCCCTATCTCATGGGAAATTTCCCCGTCGCACAGGACCCGCAGCATCAGGCCGCGCCCAAGCGCAAACCCTATCTCGTGCGGTAAGCGATGCAGCGTTTCGACTATTTCGTGATCTTCGCAGAGATGCGCACCGGTTCGAACCTGCTTGAGTCGAACCTCAACGCGTTCGAGAGTTTCCAATGTCATGGCGAGGCGTTCAACCCGCTTTTCATCGGCTACCCGAACAAGACCGAAATCCTGGGCGTCACCCAGGCCATGCGCGATGGTGATCCGGCACGCCTGATCAACACCATCAAGGAGTTCAGCGAAGGCATGGGTGGCTTTCGCTTCTTCAACGATCACGACCCGCGCGCGCTGGACATCGTGCTCGACGATCCGCGCTGTGCCAAGATCATTCTCAACCGCAACCCGGCCGAAAGCTATGTGTCGCTCAAGATCGCGCAGGAGACCGGCCAGTGGAAGCTGACCAACGTCAAGCGCCGCCGCGATGCCAGGGCGCGCTTTGACGCCGAGGAGTTCGGGGCTCATGTCGATACGCTGCAGGGGTTCCAGCGCCTGCTGATGGAGCGGCTTCAGAGAACCGGGCAGACGGCGTTCTATATCGGCTACGAGGACCTCAATGATCTCGAGATCATCAACGGCCTTGCGCGTTTTCTCGGGACCGAGGAACAGCTCGAGGCACTGGATACCACGCTCAAGATCCAGAACCCGGCGCCGCTCTCGGACAAGGTCACGAATTTCGAGGATATGGCCATGGCGCTGGCGGGCGAGGACCGGTTCAACCTGACCCGCACCCCGGACTTCGAACCACGGCGCAGCCCCGCCGTGCCCGGCTTTATCACTGCCGCCAGGGCACCGCTGCTCTACATGCCGGTGCGCTCCGGCCCCGAAGCGCAGGTCAGGGCGTGGCTTGCCGCGCTCGATGGCGTGACGCCCGACGACCTGCCCACAAAGCTCAGCCAGAAGGACCTGCGCCAATGGAAGCGCCGCAACAAGCTGCATCGCAGCTTCACGGTCCTGCGCCACCCGGTCGCCCGCGCGCATTGCGCCTTTTGCGAGCGCATCCTGAACCGCGGTCCGGCATGTTTCGGCGAAATCCGCCGCGTGCTGCGCAACTTTCACAAGCTGCCGATCCCCGGCCCCGGACCGGACCAGGACTATGACCGGCGCGCCCACCGCGAGGCCTTTGTGGCGTTCCTGGGGTTCCTGAAATCCAACCTGCACGGTCAGACGAATATCCGCGTCGACGCCAACTGGGCCACGCAATCGGCCGTGATCACCGGCATGGCCGGTTTCTGCCTGCCGGATCGCCTGATTCGCGAGGACGAGATGCAGGAGGCGCTGCCTGATCTGGCCGAACAGGCGGGCTGTGAAACCGTGCCGGACCTGCCGGCAAATCAACCCGATCACCCCTATCAGCTGGCAGACATCTACGATGACGAAATCGAAGACCTCGCATCGGACGTCTACCAACGCGATTACGTGATGTTCGGGTTCGGAAAATGGGGCTGACGGATCAGGCCGCCTGAACGGATTGCGCTTCGGTCACGATCGTGTGGATGGTCGCGGCATCCGGATTGGCGCGCACCTTGGCACAGACGCTCTTGTCTCGCAGGGTGCGCGACACCAATGCCAGCGCCTTGAGATGCTCGACGCCCGCCTCGCGCGGCGCAAAGAGCGCAAAGACCAGATCGACGGGCTGGCGATCCACGGCATCGAAATCCACGGGTTTCTCGAGCAGGACGAACGCGCCGCACACCTCTTCGATCCCGTCCATCCGCGCATGTGGCAGCGCCACGCCGTGACCCACACCCGTCGGCCCCAGCGATTCACGCTCCAGAAGTGCGTCTACCACCATACCGGCTTCCAGCCCATGCACGCCATCTGCCAGGTCGCCCAGCTCGTGCATCAGGCGCTTCTTGCTGGACACCGCGGACAAGACGCGCACGGCCTCAGGCTTGAGGATCTTCGAGATTTCCATCAATCGCTCCGACAGGATAGGCGCCTTCCCCGCGCCGCCACATACTCTGTTACGGGTCAATCCATCCGATGTTGCCGTCATCCCGGCGATACACCACGTTCAGCCCGTCTTTTGCCTCGTTCCGAAACACCAATACCGGGGCACCCGCAAGCTCCATCTGCATCACCGCCTCGCCAACGCTGAGCGCCGGGATTTTCGTCTCCGTCTCGGCGACGATGATCGGTTGCAGAGACTCGGGTTCGGATTCTCCGTTATCGACCTCTGCCGCGAGGATATATGAGGACGCGCCCAGAAGTTCAACCGGCTCCGTTCGGTCCTTGTGATGGTCCTTCAACCGGCGCTTGTAGCGGCGAAGCTGCTTCTCCATCTTGTCGCAACACTGGTCAAAAGCGGCATAGATTTCATGGGCATGTGCCTTGGCCTGAGCTGTCAGGCCAGTGGACAGATGCACGGTCGCCTCACAGACGAACTCGCTTGCGCTTTTGGAGAAAATGACATTCGCATCGGTCGGACGTTCGGCATATTTTGCCACCGCCGCACCCAGCGAATCCTTCACATGGGTCTGCATTGCGGTGCCGATGTCGATCTGTTTTCCACTGATTTGATAGCGCATCTTTCCTCCTTCAAGTGACAGGTCACCCCTGCGCGGACGGGCGCACTCGGCCCCACCGGGTGGCTCAGGTCTGACCGTAGGGAATGGACGTTTGTGCTGCTTGTCCGCCACCGGCCCCTGCGCAAAGGGGACGTGATCCGAGAGGCGCGAAAACCACAAATGCCATATCTCAATTGACGCGCTTTCCGCGCCGCTTGTCAATCGCGAACAACGCCAGTGATTGAGATTTCGCGAATAGCCGCGCGTGACCTTCAGTAAATCTTGAAGTTTTCGCCCAAGTAGACGCGGCGTACGTTTTCGTTGGCCACGACGTCATCCGCCGTGCCCGACATCAGAACCTGACCGTCATGCAGGATATAGGCGCGGTCCACGATCTCGAGAGTCTCGCGCACGTTGTGATCGGTGATCAGCACGCCGATGCCACGCTTCTTCAGGTCCGCCACCAGATGCCGGATGTCGCCAACGCTGATCGGGTCGACGCCGGCAAAGGGTTCGTCCAGAAGCAGATATTTCGGTTCCGCCGCCAGACAGCGCGCGATCTCGACCCGGCGGCGCTCGCCGCCCGACAGGGCCAGCGCGGGCGCGCGGCGCAGATGCTCGATGGAAAACTCCGAGAGCAGCTCTTCCAGCCGTTCGCGCCGCTTGTGCCGGTGGCTGATCGAAATATCGAGGATCGCCATGATGTTGTCCTCGACGCTCAAGCCGCGAAAGATGGACATCTCCTGCGGCAGATACCCGATGCCCAGCTTGGCCCGGCGATACATCGGCAGATGCGTCACGTCCCGGCCGTCGATCTCGACCTTGCCGCCTTCGGCCTGCACCAGGCCCGCAATGGCGTAGAACGTCGTCGTCTTGCCGGACCCGTTCGGACCCAGAAGCGCCGCAACTTCACCCTGCCGGACCTCCAGCGACACGTCACGAATGACCAGCCGCTTCTTGTAGCTCTTGCGCAGGTTGGTGACCCGCAGACCCGCATCATGCGCCAGTGTGAGATCGGGCCTGGTCATTGCTGCTGCTTCGGCTGAAGGACTGTCTTGACCCGTCCGTTCATCCGCGCCGTGCCCGCAACCGTGTCCACGAACATCCGGTCCCCGGTGATGGCACTGGTGCCCTGCACGAGCAGCACGTCGCCCTGCATCGTGATGATCCCGGTCACCACATTGTAATCGGCCCTCGCACTTTCGGCGGCGTCCTCGCCGCTGACCAGCGTCACGCCCTGCTTGGCTTCCAGCCGTTCAATGCCGGACTGATCGCTGAGGTAATGCACCTTGACCCAGGGCGCGGCCAACCGCATCTCGCCTTGCGCAATCAGGACACTGCCCGTAAAAATCGCCGTGCCGTCCTGCTGATCGACCGAAAGCTGGTCGGCGGTCACCTCGACAGGCAGATTGCTGTCCTGCGGCTGCACGCCAAAGGCCACCTGCGTGCCCTGGGCTTGCGCCGACGCGGTGGTCACGCTCAGGGCCAAGACGGCCATGGACAAAATACTGCGGATCACACCCGTCATTCCTCATTCCCTTGCACCTTGTATATCAGTTTCACCCCTTCGGTGAACACCAAATGAATGGTGCCAGTCTCTTCGTTCGATGTAAGTTGCATCCGCCCCGCTTCCAAATCCCCCGGCGGACCATTGCCGGTCACCGGCCCGGGCGTGTGGGCGGTGAGCGTCTTGAACTCGCCGTTGAGCTGTTCGGTACGCAGATCATACCCCGTCGAGGTCACGATCCGTACATTGCCCGCCAGCCGGGCGACCATCAGGTCCTGGTTCGCCTCACCGCGATCCCCCGTGATGTTAATCACCCCGCCCCCATTCAGGATCAGGTCGGCGGTCACCGTTTCAGCCAGCACATAGTCGGGCCGCTCGGGGTCCGGGCGCACGGTACTGGCCCGGAAGTTCACCTGCTCTCCATCCGGTGCCACGCCCGCAAAGCTCGGGTTCGTCGCGCCCTGATCCTGCGCGCGCTGCTCGAGATCGACCTCGGCAATCGGCAGATCGCCCGTTGTATCCACCGTCTTGGATAGCAGGAACAGCGTCGACAAAAGGCCCAGCGCGACCAGCGGCAGGATGACCTTCATCCAACCCACGAACCTTGTGTAGAACTCGTCGCTGCGTATCATCAGATCAATGCGCGAAAATGTCCTCGTCGGGCCAACCCGCGAGGTCCAGACGCGCCCGCATGGGCAGGAAATCAAAACAGGTCCGCGCCATCTCCATTCGCCCCTCGCGCTCCAGCCGGACGTTCAGCTCGTCCCGAAGCCGGTGCAGATAGAGAACATCCGACGCCGCATAGTCCAGCTGCGCTTCGGTCAGCGTTTCCGCCCCCCAGTCGCTGCTTTGCTGCTGCTTGGAAATGTCCACGCCCAGCAGCTCCTGAAGCAGGTATTTCAGCCCATGCCGGTCCGTGTAGGTCCGGATCAGCTTGCTGGCGATCTTGGTGCAATAGACGGGTGCCGTCAGCGCACCAAAGGCGTTCAGCATCGCCGCAATGTCGAAGCGCCCGAAATGAAACAGCTTGAGAACGTCCGGGTCCTCAAGCATCGCGCAGAGATTGGGGGCCTCGGTCTGCCCTCTGGCCACCTGCACCATGTGTGCCTCTCCATCGCCGCCCGACATCTGGATCACGCATAGCCTGTCCCGATGCGGGTTCAGCCCCATCGTCTCGCAGTCAATCGCCACCACGGGGCCGAGGTCCAGCCCATCCGGCAGGTCGTTCTGGTAGAGATGGTTCGCCATGTCGGGTCCTCCGCGCTGTTGCGGCATGATCTATATAGGATCGCGGCGCGGGGCCACCATTATATCGGCGCCACCTCGCGCAGGGGCGCGGTTCACCCCGGCATTCCTCACCCCTCCGGATCCACCCGCCCGCGCATGGCCTTGACCTCGCCGCGCACCTTCTTGGCCTTCAGCCGCCGGGTCTTTGACCCCAGTGTGGGCCGCGTGGGTATTCGCCGCTTGGGCTTGGCCAGCGCCCGCCGGATCAACTCAGCCAATCGCTCGCGCGCGATTTCGCGGTTGCGCGCCTGGTGGCGCGTCTCGTCGCACTGGATCACGATCGCGCCTTCCCGGGTCCAGCGCCGCCCCGCCAGCCGCCTGAGCCGCCGCTTCACCGCCTCGGCCAGGTTGGGCGAGCGTTCCGCCTCGAAGCGCAGTTCCACCGCGCTGGCCACCTTGTTCACGTTCTGGCCTCCGGGACCGCTCGCGCGCACGAACTGTTCGGACAGTTCCCAATCCTCGATGGTGACCTGATCATTGATCCGCAACATGTCCCGTTCCTATCAGACCCCCTGAAAAAACGGAACGCGCCCCCGTGTGGGGGGCGCGCCTCGAGAATCGGAGGTGGCAAGCAGGGCCCTCACGGGGCGCCAGAAGCCAGGGGTCCGATCAAGAAGGGCTGCCTTCTAGATCGTCACCTCGCTCGAAACCTTCACCAGCTGCTCCTGTTTCCCAATAATCATTGGCACCTCCTTTCTGGTTGTTATCCACAAGTTGAGGTTCGCATAGATTTGGCAGAAGTCAAAACTTTTCACACAGCATCTTGTGAAATTTTCGCGACGATGACGCGAAACGGCACAAGCGCGATCAGCGCGATCACCAGCTTCACGCCCCAGTCGGCCACCGCCAGCGTCACCCAGAGCGGTGCGTCCGGACCCATCAGCAGAAAGGGCACGACATCCCAGGCCCAGCCGATCGCCGCATCGGCGTTCTGGCCGAAAACGGTGATACTGGCGGAAAACGCGATGGTGAAGAACAGCGCCGTGTCCACGGTCGAGCCGATCAGCGTCGAGGTCAGCGGCGCGCGCCACCAGGCCCCGCCGCGCAGCCGGTCGAAGACCGCGACATCCAGCAACTGCGCCACCAGAAACGCGGTCGCCGATCCCACGGCAATCCGAAGCGCCACAGCCGGCCCGTATTCCAGCATGATCTGCGACCCGATCAGGCTGCAGATGATCCCGACAACGAACCCGGCAAGCACGACCCGCCGCGCCGCGGCCACGCCATACACGCGGTTCATGACATCCGTCACCAGAAACGCCAGCGGATAGGTGAACGCACCCCAGGTCAGCAGACCGTCGAGCAACAGGAACTGAACGAGGATATTGGAGGCCACCACGATGGTGGCCATGGCCAGAATGCCAGGAAGATGCCGCATGTTGTTTTTCCGTTTTGACAAGGTAGGCGGAGACTTGGCCCGCCTGCCCGGCGGACCCGCGCCGTCTACCCTCCCACGCCTGTCCGGTCAACGCTTATCGCGACTGCAGCACGCCCACACATTGCTGTGGCAGGTTCGCCATGGTCAGCTCGCGGCGCTTCTTGGGCGGCGGCGCGTTCGGATCGGGGGGCGGCGGGTTCAGGATGTCCCGGACCCATTGTTCAGCGCCCTCGCAGCCATCCCCGGGCGGCGGAGGGTCCTGATCAACGCAGCCTCTGACCCCTTCGGGGCATTTCAGCCGCACGTGAAAATGCGCGTGATGCCCCCACCATGGCCTGATCTTGCGAAGCCATTCTCGGTTGCCGGTTGCTTCCTTGCACATCCGTACTTTCGCCCCCGGAAAGACCAATATCCGCGCCACGCGCGGGTCCTGTGCAGCGGCCTTCAAAAGCTCGAAATGCTGGCGCGTCCAGTTGTCGTTGGTATAGGCACCCTTGGCCCGGCGCAGCGAAACGGACGAGATGCTCTCGCGTTGCGCACGGGTCAGGTTCAACCGCTGGGGCGCCCGCATCCATATATCGACATCCAGACCCAACTGGTGACTGCGGTGCCCTGTCACCGGACCACCGCGTGGCTGGCCGATGTCACCGATATAAAGCCCCTTCCACCCTGGCATCTGCGCGGCCTTTGCCGACAGGGTCTTGATGAAATCAATCATCTCGGGATGGCCCCAGTTGCGGTTCCGGCTCAGGCGCATCGCCTGCCATGTGGGGCCCGTTTCGGGCAGCTGCACGCCGCCTGCCAGACATCCCCGGCTATAGCTTCCAAAGGCCCGCGCGCTCTGTTGCGAGGCGCGCTTCTTGGCACTGAACAGCTGCTTGGCCTGCACGCCCCGCATGGATTTCGGAATATCCTGGGCCGCGGCAACTCCGCCCAGACCCAAAGCGGCCACAAGAGCCAAAATCGTGAACCGCTTCATTCCTGATCTCCCTCTGCACGCACCCAGGTTAACAGCACGAGCCCGAACAGGAAAAGCCCTATCACCGGCGTGATCCCGATCCGCGCACTCCCGCTCATATCCGTGACCATCCAGACCAGCGCCGGGGCGAGGAATGCGGTCGCGCGCCCGGACAGACCATAAAGACCAAAGCTCTCGGTCGGGGCCGCAGCGTCCGTGTGGCGCACCATCAGCGACCGGCTTGCGGCCTGCAGGACACCGCCCAGCCCGCCGATAAGCGCACCACAGATGTAGAAAGCCCTGTCAGGCAGGCTCGATCCTTCGGCCAACGGCACCCAGAAAATCTGCCCGCGATCCATGCTGACGATCGTCAGGCTCACGACCATCAGCCCCAGGATCGACGCCACGATCACCGGCTTGGGCCCGAACCGAAAATCCAGCCGCCCGCCAATCCAGCTGAAAACCGCCGCAGCAAGAGCGCCGATGATGCCAAAGACGCCCACCGACACCACGCTCCAGTCAAGCACCAGAAGCGCGTAGGTTCCACCAAACCCGTACAATCCGTTGAGCGCATCGCGATACAGCATCGACGAGCCCAGATAGGTGGCAAGACTCAGCCGGTTCTTCAGGTTCGCCACCGACGCTTTCAACAGGCGCATCGCATCCCCGAAGCCTTTGCCGCGACGCCCGGGGCCAATGTCCTTCACCCACAGAAAATAGGGGATCATGAAAATGGCGAACCAGGCTGCCGTGAACGGCCCGACAAACCGCGCGCCCTCGCGCTGACTGGCATCCAGTCCAAGGGCCGGGTCAAGCCCGATCAGGGTTTTGCCGTTCTCCTGCTCGAGGAACAGAAGCAGCATGATGATCAGTGCCACCAGCCCGCCCACATATCCAAAGGCAAATCCCGAGCCCGAGATCTTGCCCACATCGTTCTTGTCGGCCAGGGACGGCAATTGCGAGTTGATGAAGATCAGCGCGTATTCCGCTCCGATAAAGCCGATCCCGAAGCTCACCAGCCCCCACCAAAGGTTCGCCCCCGACGGGTCGGTCCACCAGATCCCCGTCGCGCCGATCACGTAGAGCAGACAGAAAAAGGCAATCCACGGCCTTCGCCTGCCCACAGTATCGGCCATCGCCCCGAGGATAGGCGCGCCAAACCCGATGATCAGCCCGGTGATCGTCAGGCAGCGCGACCACAGGCTCTGGGCCCGCGCATCGGCCAGTTGCTCGTCCAGCCCCATCGCCATGAAATGCTCGGTCGCGATGCTGGCAAAGTAGGGGCTAAAGATGAAGGTGACAAGCAGTGTGTGATAGGGCTGGCTTGCCCAGTCGTAAAAGAACCAGCCCCAGATACGCTTGCGCGCCGATATGTCACCCATGCCTGCCCCCTCTGGCGTCATGCCGATATGACAGTCACCCGGTCAACGGGGCAAGCTATTCCTCGCGTCAGTCCTGCATGGGCGGCCATGGTCGGCGTGCATCGGCGGCAATCCACGCGGCCACCCATCCGGGCATCTCGGGACTGTCGGACTGCACGTCCATCCCGGCCATCACCTCCTGCGGCGGCACGATGCCCCGCCTGCCGGTGACCGCACTGCGATAGAGCGCGTGGTTCGCGCATTCGCCGTTCCTTTTCCACATGGATTGTTCGAGATAGACGAACCTGTCATCCCAGCACACCGCCCGGCTGCGCATCTCGATCCGCTCGAACGGGCGGATGCGGCGGCGATAGCGCACCGACACGCCCGCCATGGTCAGGCCCCAGTTGTTCCTGCCCAGCACATCAAACAGCCCCACGCGCCGCGCCAGCGGAATGCGCCCCAGATCATAGATCGTCAGCGTCCTTCCGTTGTTCAGCTCCATCCACATGTCGATGTCCCACGGCATACAGTAATGATGCGACACATGGCAGCCGGTCAGCGGCAAACGCGGGTCCTTTCGGTGCTTCCAAAGCTGCCATGACATGCGAATGACGGGATACATGGACAAGACTCCTTTGCGCCCTGTCTCGGCCTGCTTTGCGTGAACATCAACCCAAACCTCGCGTCAGCCTTGCGCTTTGACCGTCACCGGCCTACCTCTTGGGCACGCACGGGCAAAGGGACCAAACATGCTTGCAATCTACGGACCGCTCCAACTGATTCTCACGGTCGTCTACTGGATCATCCTGATCCACGTGATCATGAGCTGGCTGATCAGCTTCCAGGTCCTCAATCTGCAACAGCAGTTCGTCGCTCAACTCTGGCATGGGCTGAACAAACTGCTCGAACCGATCTATGCGCCCATTCGCAAGATCATGCCCGACACGCGGCCGCTGGATCTGACGCCGCTGGTGGCGTTCATCATCGTGATCTCGCTGCAAAGCTTCATCCTGCCGGTGATCTTCGGCTATCGGTGACGCCCGGACTCTTGTTAACGGATTCTTAGTGTGAGACTGTCCCTGTAAGAGCAGACAGATACAATCTTGCAGGACCTCATGACCCGCGCTGCCACGCTTCTGAGCGATGTGTTTGGATTCGATGCCTTCCGCCCCGGGCAGGAAGAGATCGTCCAGGCTGTGTCTTCAGGCGACAACGTTCTGGCCATCATGCCCACCGGCGGCGGCAAATCGCTCTGCTTCCAGCTTCCGGCACTGATGCGCGACGGCGTGACCGTGGTGATCTCTCCGCTCATTGCCCTGATGCGCGACCAGGTCCGCGCCTTGCGGGCCGCCGGGGTCGAGGCCGGCGCGCTCACTTCCGGCAATACCGAAGAAGAGACCGACGCCGTATGGGACGCGCTGCATGACGGGCGGCTGAAGCTCCTCTACATCGCCCCCGAACGGCTGGCAGCGGGGTCCAGCCTGGCCATGCTGCGCCGCATCGGCGTGTCGCTCATCGCCGTCGACGAAGCGCATTGCGTCTCCCAATGGGGCCACGACTTCCGCCCTGACTACCTGCGCATCGGCGAGTTGCGCCGCGCGCTGAACGTGCCTCTGGCGGCCTTCACCGCCACGGCGGATGCCGAAACCCGCGCCGAGATCATCCAAAAACTGTTCGATGGCGCCGAACCGCGCAGCTTCCTGCACGGGTTCGACCGCCCCAACATTCACCTCGCCTTCGCCCCCAAGGACGGCCCGCGCAAACAGATCATGGACTTCGCCGCCGCCCGCAAGGGGCAGTCCGGCATCACCTATTGCGGCACCCGCGCCAAGACCGAGACGCTGGCCCGGGCGCTGCGCGAGGGCGGGCACAATGCGGTCGCCTATCACGGCGGCATGGACCCGGAGGCGCGGCGCCAGGTCGAGCACCGCTTCAACACCGAAGACGAACTGATCGTCGTGGCCACCGTCGCCTTCGGCATGGGTGTCGACAAACCCGACATCCGCTGGGTCGCCCACGCGGACCTGCCCAAATCCATCGAGGCCTATTACCAGGAGATCGGCCGCGCGGGTCGCGATGGCGCACCGGCCGAGACGCTCACGCTCTTCGGGGCCGATGACATCCGCCTGCGCCGCACGCAGATCGACGAAGGCCTGGCACCCCACGAACGGCGCATGGCCGACCACGCCCGCCTCAACGCGCTGCTGGGGCTGGCCGAGGCTCAGACCTGCCGCCGCGTGACCCTCCTTGGATATTTCGGCGAGGAGACCGGGCCTTGCGGCCATTGCGATCTCTGTGACAGCCCGCCGAAGGTGTTCGACGGCACCGAGGCGGTCCGCAAGGCGCTCTCGGCCATCCTGCGCACGGGCGAGTATTTCGGCGCGGGCCACCTGATCGACATCCTTCTGGGCCGCGACACCGAAAAGGTCCGCGCCCGCGGCCACAACGACCTGCCCACATTCGGCGTAGGCCGGGATTTGTCCCGGCCCACCTGGCAGGGCGTCTTTCGCCAGATGATGGGCCACGACCTCGTGCGCCCGGACCCTGAACGCCACGGCGCTCTGCGGATGACCGACGCCGCCCGCCCCATCCTGCGCGGCGAAGACACGATCACCCTGCGCGAGGACACATTGACGGCCAAGACCAGCCGCCCCGCCGTCAGGACACTGGTCTCGGACGAAGACGCGCCGCTACTGTCCGCGCTCAAGGCCAAGCGCCGCGCCCTCTCCGAGGCCCAGCGCGTTCCGGCCTATGTGGTCTTCACGGACCGCACTCTGATCGAGATGGCCGAACAGCGCCCCGCCACGCTCGACGCCATGGCCGGGATCAGCGGCGTGGGCGCGAAAAAGCTCGAGCAATACGGCGATACCTTCCTCATGGTGATCAACGGCGCCACGGACGAGGTGCACCCATCACGCCGCAAGCTCGCCGGAAAACCCGCGGGGTCTGTCTATGACCGGCTGATGGATGTTCAGGCCGCTCTGAAACACGGGGAATGCGGCACGCAGAAACCGCTAAGCTGCTCCACGTCACAACTGGCCAGGCTCGCCCAATCGCGCCCCCGCGACACCGCCGCGCTGGAGCGGATGTTGGGCGACAAACGCACCGAACGATTCGGCGCGGCGTTTCTGGACGTGCTGGCCGGGGCGGACTAAGTAGACCTCAACGCTGCCAAATGACTGCCAAACGGAGGTTCCCATGCTCGTTGTCGTCTCGCCCGCCAAGAAACTCGACATGACACCCGTGGACGGCCTGACCCCGACCCGGCCCATGTTCGGCGAGGACGCGGCCAGCCTTGCCAAAACCGCGCGCCGCCTCAGCCGGAAAAAGCTGCAGGATCTGATGAGCATCAGTCCCGATCTTGCCCAGCTCAACGCCGAGCGTTTCGCCGCCTTCGGCACGCAGGAGCGCAAGCCCGCCGCACTCGCCTTTGCCGGGGACACCTATCAGGGGCTCGAGGCCGCCTCGCTCGACCCCGACGAAATGGCCTTCGCCCAGGATCACCTGCGCATCCTGTCGGGTCTCTACGGAGTTCTGCGCCCGCTTGACGAGATCGAGCCTTACCGGCTGGAAATGGGCAGCAAGCTCGCAACCCGCCGCGGCACGTCGCTTTATGCGTTCTGGGGCAACCGCATCGCCGGAGCCCTGAACGAGACGGGTCAGGACGTCCTGGTGAACTGCGCCAGTCAGGAGTATTTCAGCGCGGTCGATACCGGCGCGTTGAACATGCAGGTGATCACGCCGGTCTTCATGGAGGAAAAGGCGGGCACACCCAAAATTGTCAGCTTCTTCGCAAAGAAGGCGCGCGGCGCCATGGCCCGCTATGTGATCCAGCGTCGTCTGACCGATCCCGGCGCACTGACCGAATTCGATACCGGCGGCTATGTCTATCAGCCCGACATGTCCGAACCGACAAGGCCCGTCTTTGTCCGCCCCGAAGCGTCCCGGGCCGCCGCCTGATCCCGGCGGGCATCGCCCGGGCACACCCTGCCCCGGGCCCGACCCGGGGCCTCTCGCTCAGCCATCCTCAGGAACCGGGGGCCGCACGCCATCGGGGCAAGCCTCGGCCATCCTTTCGGCAATCGCAGCCTTGCGCAACGGTTTGGTCAGGTAGAAATCCAGCCCCGCCGCCAGGATACCCTCGTCGTCGCCCGCCATTGCATGGGCCGTCATCGCCACCACCGGGACATGCCGCCCGGTGCCGTCCTCGAGGCCACGAATGGTGCGCGTCGCCTCCTTGCCGTCCATCTCGGGCATCGAGATGTCCATGAAGACGATATCCGGCTCGAAGCTCTTGTACCGCTCCACCGCCTCCAGCCCGTTCTCGGCAAAGATCAGCTCGATGTCCATCGCCTTGACCATCTTGCTGAACACCAGACGGTTGGTCTTGTTGTCCTCCGCCGCCAACACCCGCATTTGCCGCAGCCCTTCCGCGGCCGCGCCGCCGGGCGCGCGCTCTTCCGGCGGCCCGCTCGCGGTCCCCGGCGGACCGGCGGCCTCGTCTGGCTCCTCATCCGGCGGCGCGAGGCCTGCGGTCGAAGGCGGCGCTTCGCGTGGCGCGGTTTCGGCCCGTGCCGCGCGTGAGAACATCACGGACATAGCCGCGCCGTCCTCGGGCGCGGGCGCGGGCGTCGCCACCGCCGGCTTGCCTCGTGTGGCCCGGAACACGGGCGTTGGAGCAGAGATGTCGGCGTCCTCCAGGTGGGCCACCTGAGGCTCCGGCGTTGCATCCACATCCTCGGGTACCTCCGGCGCAGTCTCCTCCGGCGGATGGATAACCGGCCCCTCGGCCCCGGTTTCGGCAGGCACATCCATCGTCTTGGGGGCGGCCGGAACGCCCTCTTCCGGATCGATCTTCTGCAAGGCACCGAACAGTTCGCGCCGGGGCACCGGCGTCTGCAACACCGCCTGCACATGCCGCCGCGCAGGCTCCTGTTCGGCATAGCCCGTGTTGTGGCTGATCACGATCACCGGCACCGAACGCCCCGCCTCGCGCAATGCTTCGGCCAGCTCGAACCCGTCCATGCCCTGCATCGTGTGGGCGGCCAGAACCACATCCGCGCCTTCCGCGACCAGCGCCAGCGCCGCGTCGCCGGACGCGCAGCCACAAACCTCGATCCCCAGCTGGCCCAGCTGTTTTTCAAGGATCACGCGGTTCGCGTCATTGTCGTCCACCACGATGGCACGCCGCAATCCCACGGGCATCCGGTAGCTGTCCGGCGTCATCGGCTCGTCCACGGGCAAGGTAATCGCGAACCCAAAGACCGAGCCTTCGTCCTCGACCGACGTTACCCAAATGTCGCCGCCCATCAGCTTGATCAGTTTCCGCGAGATCGCCAGCCCCAGCCCGGTGCCTTCGAACCGCCGGTTGCGTTCATCATCCACCTGATTGAACTCGCCAAAAACATGGCCGACCTTTTCCTCGGGAATACCGATGCCGGTATCCTCGACCGTCACATGCAGCCGTACATCGCCGTTCTCCTCGGTGACCCCCACGACACGGATCGTCACATGGCCCTCCAGCGTGAACTTGATCGCATTGCCGATGAGGTTGGTCAGCACCTGGCGCAGCCGCCCCGGGTCGCCCATGAACCGGGTCGGCAGGAACACGTCATAGTCCAGCAGTATGTCCAGCCCCTGGTCCCGCGCCTTTGGCTGCATCAGCATGATCAGCTCGTGCAGGCACCGTTCCAGGTCAAACGGCTCGGGATGCAGCACCATCTTCTCGGCATCGATCTTGGAGTAATCCAGCACGTCGTTGATAATCACGAGAAGCGCCTCGCCCGAGTTCTTGATCGTGTTGACATAAAGCTGCTGCTCTTCGTCCATCTCGGTGTCCATCAGGAGATCGGCCATGCCGACCACGCCGTTCATCGGCGTCCTGATCTCGTGGCTCATGTTGGCCAGGAACGAAGACTTGGCCCGGTTCGCGGCCTCCGCCTTGTGCTTGGCATCGTGCAGCCGCTCTTCATAGCGCACGGTATCGGTGATGTTCAGCGCCAGGCTCACCACGTCGCCGCCATGGCCGCGCTGGTCGATCAGCTTGATCGAATGCCCGCTCCACAGCCTGATGATCCTGGGCTCCTGCGCGTCGCTCTGCCAGCGGTCCAGCATCTCTTCGCGCCAGGCGGCCGGGTGCTGATCGCCGATATCGACGATGCCCTCCTCGGTTGCAAACTGCAGGATTTCGACATAGCTGATGCCGGGCTTGATCGCCTCAAGCCCGTCGAAGACCGACAGGTAGGCATGGTTCGCCGCGATCATGCGCCCGTCGGAGTCGAAAAAGGCAAAGCCGTCCTGAATTGTCTCGATCGAATGCCACAGCCGCCGCTCGGCCACCTCGACCTTTTCGTTGGCGACCGTCAGCTCGGTCTTCACGCGCTGGTTCTCGTCCTCGACGTGGCGCACCTTGGCGCGGGTCTCGACGATTTCGTTGCTCAGCGCCTTGGCGTGCTTGCCCAGCTTGCGGTTGGCCGAATGCAGCTCTGCCTGCTTTTGCTCCAGCAGCCGCTCGGCCGCCAGCCGCGCACGCCGTTCTTCAGCCAGCTTGTTGGCAAGGCTCATGCCTGTCTCCGGGAGGTTTCACATGTCTTGCCGGTCACCATCCGCGATCATGGTGAACAAAGCGTTTCCGTGGGTCGGATTTCCTTTGCTGATAACGCTCGAATGCCGCGCGCGGGGCTGCCAGAAACCGCCCGCCGGTTTCCGCCCGGGGTGAAATCATGGACACATCCCCCCCCACATGTCACCATGACGGCATTCCCGTATTTTCAGGAGGCCGCCATGCTCCGCCGTGTTCTTTCAGCCCTGCTTTTGATCACTCTTTCCCTGCCTGCCGTCGCCGAAAACCCGGTCCCGGACCGCCGTTTCGTGGTGACCTCGAACATGGATTTCCTTGGCGCAGACCTGCAATCGATCTTTGACACGACCTATGACAACTGCCGCGCGGCCTGTTTCAACGATCCCCAGTGCCAGGCCTTCACTTTCAACTCTGAATCCAGGGCCTGTTTCCCCAAATCCGGCGTCGCCGAAGAGGTGCCCTTCGAAGGCGCCTATTCCGCCCGCAGCCTGCCCACCGATCCCGCCATCCTGGCCGCGGGCGAGGCACGCGGGGCCGAGCTGGGCTTCATCGGCAGCGACAGCATGAGCCGCGCGCGCGATCTGGCGCTGCAAATCGGCTCGCTGCACCCGGCGGGGAACTGGGGTGCCGAGGCGCTTTTGCAGGCCGCTCAGGACCGCGAGGCCCAGGGCGATATTCTGAATGCCATGCGCTGGATGGGCGCGGCGATCTCCGTCACCGATGCAGCGGATCAATGGGCCGAATATGCACGGCTCAGCCTCGCGCTGCCGGACGCCAACAATTCCGACAAGGCCAGGAATACGACCCGCGCCGTCAGCGCCTCGGTCAATGCCTATCTGCGCGGCGGCAACGGCCCGGTGCGGGTCAATGCGCTGATGATCCTGGGCGAGGCGCTCGAACGCGACGGGCGCGGCCGCGACACGGTGAGCGCGCTGCGCCTGGCCGAAAGCATACAGCCCCGCCAGGACGTGATCGCAGCACTTGATGCGGCCATCTCCAAATACGGCTTCCGCATCATTGAACACCGCTCGGACAATGAAAGCGCGGCCCCTCGCATCTGCGCCGAGTTCTCTGAACCGCTGGCCAGGGGCGGTGTGGATTATACACCCTTCGTGCAGCTGCCCGATCCCGGCCTCGTCGTGCAGGCGGATGGCAGCCAGATTTGCATCGACGGCGTCCAGCATGGTGAACGCTACGCCGTGACCTTCCGCGAGGGCCTGCCGGCCGAAAGCGGTGAACGCCTGATCCGCGATGTGGAAATCGCGGCATACGTACGCGACCGCTCGCCCGGGATCACCTTCCCGGGCCGCGCCTATGTGCTGCCGCGTGCCGCCGATGCCGCGCTGCCCATCGAAACGGTAAACCTCGACGAGGTGGAGCTGACACTGCGCCGGGTGTCCGACCGCAACCTCCTGCGCGCCATTCAGGACGACTATTTCGGACGGCCTCTTGCGGAATACGAGATCGAGGAGTTCTCGACCGAGCTCGCCGAAGATATCTGGACCGGCACGGGCGAGGTTCAGAACACGCTCAACCAGACCATGACCACCCGCCTGCCGCTGGGCGAGGTGCTGGCCGATCAGCCCCCCGGCATCTACACGCTCTCGGCAAATATCGACGGTATCCCGCTCTATGACGATCCCGGTGCCACGCAATGGTTCGTGCTGACCGACCTTGGCATCACTACGCTCAAGGGCACCGACGGGCTGCATGTCTTCACCCGGGGTCTTGGCGATGCCAGCGCGCTCGATGGCGTGGAGTTGACCCTTCTGTCGCGCTCCAACCGCGTGCTCGGCACGACCACCACCGACGCGGACGGCCACGCGCTTTTCGCGCCGGGCCTCACCCGTGGCACCGGGGCCGCCGCGCCCGCCATGGTGCTGGCGAAAATGGGTGGGGATGACATGGCCTTCCTGTCGCTCACCGATCCCGCCTTTGACCTGTCGGATCGGGGCGTCGAGGGGCGCGCTCCGGCCCCTGCCATCGACGCTTTCCTCGCCACCGACCGCGGCGCCTACCGCGCCGGCGAGCAGATCCATGCCACGGCCCTGGCCCGCGACGGTCAGGCCAGGGCGATCCCCGGCCTGCCCCTGACCGCGGTTCTCATGCGCCCGGATGGTGTGGAGTATTCGCGCGTTGTCTCCACCAGCGACAGCGCGGGCGGGCATGTGTTCACCCTGCCCATCGGCCCCGCCGCCCCGCGCGGCAGTTGGCGGCTGAACCTCTTTGCCGACGTGGATGCCGCCCCGCTCGTGAGCCGCACCGTTCTGGTCGAGGATTTCCTGCCCGAACGCATCGACTTCGAGATGACCCTGCCCGACGCGACCCTGCGCCCCGGTGATGTTGCACCGCTCGGGGTGTCGGCCCGCTACCTCTTTGGCGCACCCGGCGCGGGGCTGATGGCCGAAGGCGATGTGCGCCTTTCGCCCATCCGCAGCCTCGCCGAATTTCCCGGCTACAGCTTTGGCCGCCACGACAACCGCGCCGTACCGCAATCCAGCTTTTTCGAGGACGGCCCCACCGAAGCGGACGGGACGCTGACCATCAATGTCGAGATGCCTGCATCCGAAATTCAGGACCGCCCGTTCGAGGCCAGTTTCACCACCCGCCTTCGCGAAGGTTCGGGCCGACCCGTCGAGCGTCGCCTGACCCGGACCCTGGCCCCCGCCGGGGCGATCATCGGCCTCAAACCGGGTTTCGGGGATGTGGTCCCCGAGGGCACGGAGGCGTCCTTCCGGATCATCTCCGTCGGCCCCGACCTCTCGCCGCTGCCGATGCAGGTGAAATGGACCATGAACCGCGTCACCACGCGCTATCAATGGTACCAGCAATACGGCAACTGGAACTGGGAGCCGATCACCACCCGCCAGCGCATTGCCACGGGCGAGGCCACGCTGGGGGCCGAACCTGCGTCGGTCTCCGCCCCGGTCGAATGGGGTCAGTACGAGCTGATCGTCGAACGCACGGACGGGCCTTACGTGGCGTCGTCCCAGAATTTCTGGGCCGGGTGGTACGCCCCCGCCGATGCCTCGCAAACCCCCGACACGCTGGAACTCAGCCTTGATAAGCCCGGCTACAAACCGGGTGAAACGGCCCGGCTTCGGCTTGTCCCGCGCTATGCCGGCACCGCGCTCATCACCGTCATGTCCAACCGCGTGATCGACATGCAGGCGGTCGAGGTGGTCGAGGGCGAGAATGTCATCCCGCTTTCGGTGACGGATGACTGGGGCGCGGGCGCCTACGTGACCGCGCAGGTGATCCGCCCCATGGCCATCGCCGACGGTCAGAACCCGGCTCGCGCGCTGGGCCTCGGCTATGCACGGATCGACCCTGGCGCAAAGGCCCTGACGGTCTCTATCGACGCGCCGGGTGCTATCGGCCCGCGCGGCGCGCTCGAGGCGGTCGTGAACGTCGAAGGGCTGGGCGGTGCGCCGGGCTATGTGACCCTTGCCGCCGTCGATCTCGGCATCCTCAACATCACCGGCTTCGCATCGCCCGACCCCTCGGCGCACTATTTCGGACAGCGCCGTCTGGGCGTCGAAATCCGCGACCTCTATGGCCGGCTCATTGATGGCATGAACGGTGCGGCCGGCCGGGTCCGCTCGGGCGGTGATGCGGGCAGTGCGACGCAGTTCGAATCCCCGCCGCCGACCGAGGAGCTGGTCGCCTTTTTCACCGGGCCTCTCACCGTGGGGCCGGACGGCAAGGCCAGGGCCAGCTTTGACATTCCCGATTTCAACGGCACCGTGCGGCTGATGGCCGTCGCCTGGTCGCCTACCGCCGTGGGTCAGGCCGAGGCCGATGTTCTGGTGCGCGATCCGGTCGTTGTCACCGCCTCCCTCCCGCGCTTCCTCGCGCCCGGGGACACATCCGAGATGCTCCTCGAAATCGTGCATGCGGCGGGCCCCACAGGCCGCATGGGCCTTGACGTTTCCGCCACCGGCGTGACGCTGGCAGGTAACGCACCCTCCGGGCTCGATCTCGGTGAACAAGAGAAAGCCACCCTGCGCCTGCCGATCATTGCGGGGGAGGTGGGCGATCATATGATCCGCGTGGCTCTGACCACCCCGGACGGCAAGCAGCTCACCAAGACGCTGAGCCTGCCGGTGCGCTCCAACGATCCTGCCACGTCGAATACCCGCCGGTTCACCCTGGCGCCGGGCGACACGTTCACGCTCAGCGATGACGTCTTTGCCGAGCTCAAACCCGGTACCGGAAGTGCCGTGATCTCCGCAGGCCCGCTGGCGCGGCTCAATGCGCCGGCGCTCCTGCAATCGCTCGACCGCTACCCCTATGGCTGCACCGAGCAGGTGACGTCCCGCGCCATGCCGCTCCTCTATTTCAACCAGGTGGCAACGGCGATGGGCCTCGGCGATCAGGCCGCCATAGAAAAGCGTATCGCGCAATCGGTGGATCGCATCCTGTCACGCCAGGCCTCCAACGGGGCCTTCGGCCTGTGGCGCGCGCAATCCGGCGACTTCTGGCTGGACGCCTATGTGGCCGACTTCCTCAGCCGCGCCCGCGCCGAAGGTCATGACATCCCCGCCCGGCCCTTTGCAATGGCCATGGATAACCTGCGCAACCGGGTGAATTATGCCCCCGATTTTGACGATGGCGGCGAGGACATCGCCTATGCCCTCATGGTTCTGGCCCGCGAAGGCGCGGCCAAGATGGGGGACCTGCGCTATTATGCCGACGTGAAGGCCGGCGCCTTCGCGACCCCGCTGGCACTGGCACAGCTCGGGGCCGCTCTGGCCTCCTACGGCGATCAGACCCGCGCGGACCGCATGTTCCGCGCCGCCTTGGCCAAGATGGGCGAACCCACCGGCACCGAGGCACAGCTCTGGCGCGCCGACTACGGCACGCGCTATCGCGACCGCGCCGGTGTTCTGGCGCTGATGACAGAGGCGGGCAGCACGGTTGCGGACCGCGACGCGCTGGCCGACACGCTTGGCGTCACCGGCCCGCAGTTGTCCACACAGGAGCAAAGCTGGACGCTATTGGCCACACATGCGCTGATCGACGACCCCGGCGCCTCGGGTTTGACCATCAATGGCGACCCTGTCTCGGGTGCGCTGGTCAGGATGGTCGAGGCCGACACGCTCACACCGCAGGCCATTGCCAACACCGGCAATTCCGAAACCGCGATCACCCTGACCACCGTCGGCGTGCCCCGGGTGCCGGAGCCCGCAGGCGGCTATGGCTACCGGATCGAACGCGCATATTACGACATGAATGGCAACGCCGCGACGCTCGACGCCGTGGCCTCGGGCACACGGCTGGTCACTGTGCTGACCGTCACGCCGTCCGGCTCGGGCGAGGCGCGGCTGATGATCAATGACCCGCTCCCGGCGGGGCTCGAGATCGACAACCCGAACCTGCTGCGCTCGGGCGATGTGCGCTCGCTTGACTGGATCGAGACGGTCTATGCCGAGACCACCGAATTCCGCTCGGATCGCTTCCTGGCGGCGGTGGACTGGCGGCAGGACAAGGCGTTCCGCCTGGCCTATATCGTGCGCGCCGTGTCGCCGGGGTCCTATCACCACCCCGCCGCGACGGTTGAAGACATGTACCGGCCCCGGTACCGCGCCCATACCGACACCGGCGCGATGACCGTGGTCGCGCAATGAGGGGCGGATCGGTGAGGATGGGCCAGTGAGGACAGGCCAATGAGGACAGGCCGGTGAGAAGCACCGAAGTTGCCTTCGCCGCCTGGCGGCGCCTGGATTGCGTGGGCGAGGAAACCTGCCGCCTGCTCCATGCCCCCTCGGGCTGGATGCTGGCAGGGCACGCGCGGTTCAATGACGGGCATCGGCTAGCGGCGCTGGATTACGTGGTGCGCTGCTCAACCGACTGGGTGACGCAGAGCGCGGACATCTCCGGCCTTATTGGCGGGGACAGCGTCGGCTGGCATATCACCCACGATCCGGGCGGCTGGGCGATGAACGGACGGCCACATCCGGAACTGGCAAAATGCACCGACATCGACCTCGGCTTCACACCGGCGACAAACCTTCTGCCGATCCGTCGCCTCGATCCTCCGCCGGGTGAAGACGTTGCGGTGACGGCGGCCCGGTTCCGCTGGCCCGAGGCGGACCTTGCGCGCCTTGACCAGACCTATCACCGCCGGGACGCGCAGACCGTGACCTATCTCTCTCCGGGCTTTTCTGCCGACCTGACCGTGCATCCCACAGGATTCGTCACCCACTATCCCGGGCTTTGCGACGGCGAGGTCAGCGATGAGGCTTGACCGGCTCCTCATTGCCTGGGCGCTGCTGCTCCTTGCCGCGGGGTATGGCCGTGACCGGCTCGACATGTGGATCGACGCCACGGTCCTGCCACCGCTGCTAGGCGAGACCTCCACCGAGGTCCGCGACCGCAACGACGACCTTTTGCGTGTCTACACCGTTGCCGATGGCCGCTGGCGGCTGGCCGTGACCCCGGCCCAGGTCGACCCGCAGTTCCTGCGGGTACTCATCGCCTATGAGGACAAGCGGTTCTACACTCACAGGGGCGTCGACGCCCTTGCCACGACCCGCGCCGTGGCGCAGGCGCTGTGGAACGGCGAAGTGGTTTCGGGCGGGTCCACGCTCACCATGCAGGTGGCCCGCCTGCTCGAGAACAGCGGCACCGGCCGCTGGCGGGGCAAGGTGCGGCAGATGCGCGTTGCCCTGGCGCTGGAGCGGCAGCTCGGAAAAGAGCAGATCCTCGCGCTCTACCTCACCCATGCACCGTACGGGGGCAATATCGAGGGCATCCGCGCCGCCACCCTCACATGGTTCGGCAAGGAACCCGGCCGCCTGACCCCGGCCGAGGCGGCGCTGCTGGTGGCCCTGCCGCAATCGCCCGAAGCCCGTCGCCCGGACCGCAACCCCAAGGTGGCGCGCGCCGCGCGCGACCGGGTGCTGGGGCGCGTGGCTGGCACCGGCGCGCTCACCGCGCAAGAGGCCCGCGCTGCACTTATCGACCCGGTGCCGCAGTCCCGCCGCGCCTTTCCGGCGCTGGCCGCGCATATGGCCGACCGCGCGCTGGCGGCGGACCCGGCGGCCACGGTGCACCGGCTCACTCTCGACGCCACATTGCAATCCAGTCTGGAGCAGCTGGCGCAAGCGGCGGCACGCGACCTGCCGCAACCCGTCTCGGTGGCCATCGTGCTGGCGGATCACAGGACGGGCGACATCCTCGCCTCGGTCGGCTCGGCGGGTTATACCGACACCGATGCACGGCAGGGCTTTGTCGACATGACCCAGGCCCTGCGCTCGCCCGGCTCCACGCTCAAGCCGCTGGTCTATGCGATGGGCTTCGACCGCGGCCTTGCGCATCCCCAGACGCTGATCAACGATCGTCCCGTCGCCTTCGGCAGCTACGCGCCGCAGAATTTCGACGGGGCCTTCCGGGGCGAGTTGACTGTGACGCAGGCGCTGCGTCAGTCCCTCAACATCCCCGTCGTGCTGCTGCTCGACGAGATCGGCCCGGCCCACCTGATGGATGCCCTGCGTCGCGCCGGGCTTAAGCCCGAGCTGCCGGGCGACCAGCCGGGGCTTGCCGTGGCGCTGGGGGGGTTGGGCATCACGCTCACCGATCTCACACAGCTCTATGCGGCCCTGGCCCGGGGCGGGGCGGCGATCCCGCTGCGCTGGCGACAGGGCGATCCGGGCGGGCCGGATCAGCAGATCATCAGCCGCGCGGCAGCGTGGCAGGTTTCGGACATCCTCGCCGGGATTGCGCCGCCACCCGGTTCCCCGCGCGGCGCGCTGGCCTACAAGACCGGCACCTCCTATGGCTACCGAGATGCCTGGGCGGTCGGCTTTGACGGAGCCCATGTGGCGGGTGTCTGGATCGGACGGCCCGATGGCACGCCCGTACCGGGTGCCTTTGGAGCAGGGCTTGCGGCCCCGATCCTCTTCGAGGCCTTCGGACGTCTCAGCGAGTCCCGCGAACCCATGCCGCCACCACCACCCGAGACCCTGATCCTGGGCACCGCCGAACTGCCCCAGCCGCTGCGCCGCTTTCTGGGTCGCAACGCGCCCTTCGAGCCGGCCACGGACGCGCCCAAACTGATCTTTCCGCCCGATGGCGCGCGTCTTGCGCTTGAGGACGGCGGACTGCCCGTCAAGGTCCGCGACGGCAAGCCGCCCTTCACCTGGCTCGCCAATGGCGCGCCTGTCCTGACCGGCGTGCAAATCCGCGAGGCTGATCTAACCGGCCTCTCGACGGGCTACTCCCAACTGTCAGTGATCGACGCCCGGGGCCGCGCCGCGCGCGTGACCGTCGAGCTGGACTGAAACGGAACGGAACGGCGAATACCCGTCCCGGGCCGGACCCGGGACCTCTAGTCCCTACATCCCGCCGCCGCGAAGCACCTCGCGCACGGTCCGCACCAGGATCCACAGGTCCAGCCACAGCCCCTGCCGGGCCACATAGTCGCGATCCAGTGCCACCCGCCGATCATAGGTCAGCGCATTGCGCCCCGAGACCTGCCACAACCCCGTCAGCCCCGGCAGAACCTTGCGATAGGCCCGCGCCGCGGGGCCGTGATAAAAGGCGCGCAACTCGGCCTCGGGCACAGGGCGCGGACCGACAAGGCTCATCTCGCCGCGCAGCACATTCCACAGCTGGGGCAGCTCATCCAGGCAGTAGCGTCGCAGCATCCGGCCGATGGGTGTCACGCGCGGGTCCTGCGCGATCTTGGCCCCTTCGGACCACTGCCGCGCGGCCTCGCGCGAGGCTTCCAGAACGGCTGCCAGGTCCTCCTCGGCGCCGGGCACCATGCTGCGCAGCTTCCACAGGCGAAACGGGCGACCGCCGCGCCCGACCCGCCATTGCGCATGAAACGGGTTATGCCCGTCCCGCGCCCAGACAAGAAGGGCACAGAACGCCAGCACGGGCATCGCCATGGGCAGCAACAGCAGAACCCCCAGCAGATCGACCGCTCGCTTGGCCGTCACCGGCCAACCGATCACCAACCACACATGGCCCAGCGCGACATGCATCCCGCGATTCCCTTCGACGTCACAATCGACGGGACGCTACCGGAAAATCGTTAACAGTCGCCGAAGAACTCAGAGCCGCTCGAAGGCCACCGCGATGCCCTGACCACCGCCGATGCACATGGTCACCAGCGCTCTGGACCCACCGGTCCGCTCCAGCTCGTACATCGCCTTGACCATCAGGATCGTCCCCGTGGCCCCCACCGGATGACCCAGCGCAATCGCGCCGCCGTTCGGGTTCACCTTGCCGGTGTCCAGGCCCAGACCACGGTTCACCGCAATCGCCTGCGCGGCAAAGGCCTCGTTCGATTCGATCACGTCGAAATCCCCGACGCTCAGCCCGGTGCGCGCCATCAGGGTCTCGACTGCGGGCACCGGGCCGATACCCATCACTTCGGGGCGCACCCCGGCATGGGCATAGCCCAGGATGCGCGCCCGCGGCTTGAGTCCCGCCTTTTCCGCAGCCTCGGCCCGCGCCAGGACGATCGCCGCTGCGCCATCATTGATACCGCTGGCATTGCCCGCCGTAACCGTGCCGTCCTTCTGGAACACGGTGCGCAACCCGGCCAAAGCCTCGGCGGTGGTCGGCTTGGGATGCTCGTCGCGCTTGAACTCGACCATGTCGCGCTTCACCCGCACCTCGACCGACACGATCTGTTCGTCGAAATACCCGGCCTCCATGGCCGCGGCGGCACGCGCCTGGCTCTCCAGAGCAAAGGCATCCTGATCCTCGCGGCTCACGTTATGCTCTGCGGCCACGTTTTCCGCCGTGACACCCATATGTCCGGTGCCAAAGGGACAGCTCAGCGCCCCCAGCATCATGTCCAGCGTCTTGACGTCCCCCATCTTGGCGCCCCAGCGCTGATCGGGGATGATGAAGGGTGAGCGGCTCATGCTTTCGGCCCCGCCAGTCACGGCAAAATCCGCGTCCCCCATGGCCAGCGACTGAACACCCGACACCACGGCCTGCGCGCCCGAGCCACAGAGCCGGTTGACGTTCATCGCAGGCGCCGTGTCCGGGATGCCCGCCTCCATCGCGGCAATGCGCGACAGGTACATGTCCTTGGGTTCGGTGTTGATCACGTGGCCAAAGACCACATGCCCGATCTGGCCGCCCTCGACGCCGGAGCGCTGCATCGCCTCTCTGGCGGCGATGGCGCCCAACTGTGCGGGCGGCGTCCCGGCCAGTGCACCTCCAAACGTTCCTATGGCGGTCCGTGCGCCGCCCAGAATCACGATATCTTCCATGCTATTCTCCTTTTTCTCGTTTCTTACGCGCGGGGTTCGCGCTGGTCCATGCGGGCAAACGTCACGGACTCAGTGACACCCTGCCTTTTTCCGTCAAAAGCCACACCTGCCGCCCTTCGAAGACCGCAGGCACCAATGGCCGTCCGTACCCGGCGCCACCATCCAGGTTCACCCTGTTGCCGAAATGCTCGGGGTGGGCCCCGGGTGTGTGACCATGCACAATCAGCCAGGGATGCGGTTCCGAATAGGTCAGAAACGGATCTCTGATCCAGATCAGGTCCTGTTTGTCCTGCATTTGCAAGGGCACGCCCGGATCAATCCCTGCATGAACAAAAAGAAGCTCTCCGGTCTCGAGATACCAGGGCAGCCCACGGATGAAGTCTATATGGGCTTGCGGCACCGCCGCGCGCGATGCGGCGCGGTTCGGCGCGTCCTCGCTGGCCTCCACCCCGTAGGAGGCCAGCGTCGTGTTGCCCCCCATGCGCGGGTTGAGCCAGCTGATACCGGACCGGATTCGCTCGAACCAGATGCGCCCGTCCTCCAGAAACTCCAGGAACAGTTGATCGTGATTGCCCCGCACCACAGTCCAGTCGCGCCCCGCCGCCTGACCATCGATCAGCGTCTGGATCACGCCGCGCGCATCCGGCCCGCGATCCACCAGATCGCCCAGGAACACCACCCTCGCTTCGGTGCCGCCATCCGCTTCGATCAGTTCCAGCGCGTGCTCCAGCATCTCGCGCTGTCCATGAATGTCACCCACCGCATACAAGGTCATGCACGCAACTCCGCCTCATAGGCAAAGAGCGCGGGCAGCCCGCCTGTGTGTACGAAACACACCCGCTCTCCTTTTGTGATCACACCTTCCTCAAGCAGGCCCTCGACACCCGCAAAAGCCTTGGCTGTATAGACCGGGTCAAGAAACAGCCCCTGCTGTCTTGCCATCATGTCCAACGCCCGGCGGGTGCGCGGGCCGATCCGGCCATAGCCCGGCGCGAGGGCACCATCCCAGGTGTGGATGTCGCGCTCGGAATAGACTCTGTTCTGGGCCAACAGTGCCGAAATCCGCCGCTCGAGTTCAATCAGACGGGACCGCTGCAGCTCGGCCTTGCGGCGAACGCAGATACCATGCACCGGTATGCCGGACCCCTGCGCGCGCAACCCGGCCAGAACCCCGGCATGGGTGGCGCCGCTGCCCGAGGCAACAATGAGCCGATCGAACCCGGTCCCCTGTGCCAAAATCTCCTCGGCCGCCCGCAAGTAGCCCAGCGCCCCCAGCGGCGGATTGTCGAGGCCCAGGGGTATCACATAGGGCACCCGGCCCTCGGTCCGGAGCGCCTCGGCCCGCATTCGCAGCGCCGCATCCGCGCCGGCCTCGTCCTCGCCCTCGGGATAGGTCATGATCTCGGCGCCCAGCAAATGATCCAGCAGGACATTGCCCGATTGCCGATAGGTCTCGCCCATCCCGTGAACGCGGTCCTCGAGCTGCACGACCGCCCTCATGCCACACCGCGCCGCACAGGCCGCGGCGGCGCGCACATAGTTGGACTGCACGGCCCCGGTGATCAGGATCGTGTCGGCCCCTCTGGCCATCGCATCGCCGAAGTAGAAATCCAGCTGCCGGATCTTGTTGCCGCCCATGCCGATCCCCGTCAGGTCATCGCGCTTGATCCACAGATCCAGGCCGTAGTGATCCGAAAGGCGATCCAGCCGCTCAAGCGGCGTGGGAAACGGCACAAAACCGGCTTGCGGGAAAGAGGCCAGAGGATCGGACATACCCCCGGTCTACATCCTCCCCGAGCAAACGAAAACACCCGCCTCTGGGGGCGGGTGCCTCAAGTGCCAGACAGCCGGAGTTCAGCGGTAGACCGATTCCTTGCCGAAATGCTTGGTCAGCATGTAGTAGACCACCGCGCGGTACTTGTTGCGCTCGGACCGGCCATAGGTCTCGACGACCGAGTTGATCGCGCCCATCAGCGCAGGGCTGTCCGGCAGGCCCAGCTTCTTGATCAGGAAGTTGTTCTTGACCGTTTCCAGTTCGTGCTCCTGCGTCGCCGCGACGGTCGAAGCGTCCGCGTCATAGATGGCCGGACCACAGCCGATGGTCACCTTCTTCAAAAGGTCCATGTCTGGCGTCATCCCGCACTTGTTGCGCAGATCATCCGCATACATCGCGATCAGGTCGTCACGTTTGCCCATAAAATTTCTCCCACCATTCCGGCATCCCGCCGGGTCATTGAAAATTCAGCCCCTCTTGGTGCTGGGCATACGATACTCAACGAAACCGTACGCTCAAAGGGAAAACTTGGCCTTTTCTCCCCGCCGGCCATCACCCGCACAAACCCTGTCCCGGCGGTCCGAAGGTGAATGTGATCGGTATTCAGGGCGTTGATCCCGCCCACTACACCACGACACACGAATGGCACACTCCGTCAGAGGCATCTCCGATGAAACGCCGCGCCGGTACATCGTCCGGCAGACCACCTGGCAGAACGACGCGCCGTCGGTCGTTCAGATCAATGCCCGAGACGTCGATGGAATTGGCCCAGGCATGGGCGCTCGTGCAAGTGTCGGTCCCGCGACCGGTCCGAAGTTTTCAATAGATCTTGCTGGAATAGTGTCGAATTCCGACGACGCACATGGCCCGATGCGGCTCGGCATCGGCCTGTAGCCCCCGCCGGTTTCACGTCGCCGGGCGCATTGCTGCCCGCCGTCGCGCTTCCGCTTCCGAATACCGCGCGCGCGCCAGATGCCCGACGGCATCCTACTCTGCCAGTGATGGCGAAGCACAGCGCAACATCGCGCATCACGGCGCACAGTATCAACGCACAGTATCAATCGGAGCGCCACATCATGTCTGACGCAACGCCAAGCGTCGGAGGACTATTCGGCGACAATGGGCAGGTATCGCCCGCCCTCGGCGGAACGGGTGCCTGAACGCAAACCGCCCGGCAAACCGCCGGGCGGAGCTGTTTTCGGACCTATCGCTCGGCACTCAGTAGCGGTAATGCTCCGGCTTGAACGGGCCATCCTGCGGCACGCCGATATAATCGGCCTGCTCCCTGGACATCTGGGTCAGCTTCACGCCGATCCGGCCCAGATGCAGCCGCGCAACCTTTTCGTCCAGGTGCTTGGGCAGGATGTAGACCTGGTTGTCGTACTGATCGCCATTCTTCCACAGCTCGATCTGCGCCAGAACCTGGTTGGTGAAAGAGGCGCTCATCACAAAGGACGGGTGGCCGGTGGCGTTGCCGAGGTTCAGCAGGCGACCCTCGGACAGCAGGATCAGACGGTTGCCGGACGGCATCTCGATCATGTCCACCTGTTCCTTGATGTTGGTCCATTTGTGGTTCTTCAGCGCGGCGACCTGGATCTCGTTGTCGAAGTGGCCGATGTTTCCCACAATGGCCATGTCCTTCATCTCGCGCATATGCTCGATGCGGATCACGTCCTTGTTGCCGGTGGTAGTGATGAAGATGTCGGCGCTGGCCAGCTCATCCTCAAGCAGCGTCACCTCGAACCCGTCCATCGCGGCCTGAAGCGCACAGATCGGATCGACCTCGGTGACCTTCACACGCGCACCGGCACCGCGCAGCGACGCGGCCGAGCCCTTGCCCACATCGCCATAGCCCATGACGACGGCGACCTTGCCGGCCATCATCGTATCGGTGGCGCGCCGGATACCATCCACAAGGCTTTCCTTACAGCCGTACTTGTTGTCGAATTTCGACTTGGTCACGCTGTCATTGACGTTGATCGCAGGGAAAGGCAGCTGACCCTTCTTGTGCAGATCATAGAGACGGTGCACGCCGGTGGTGGTCTCTTCGGAGACACCCTTGATGGCTGCGCGCGTCTTGACGAACCAGCCGGGACTTTGTGCCATGCGCTTCTTGATCTGCGCCTGGATGACCTCTTCCTCCTCCGAGGACGGAACACCGAACTCTTCGCCCTCTTCGATGCGCGCGCCCAGCAGCACGTAAAGCGTCGCGTCGCCGCCATCGTCGAGGATCATGTTCGCGCCCTTTGGGAACATGAACGAGCGGTCCAGATAGTCCCAATGCTCTTCCAGCGTCTGGCCCTTGATCGCAAAGACCGGCGTGCCGCCCTCGGCAATCGCCGCCGCAGCATGGTCCTGGGTCGAGAAGATGTTGCAGCTCGCCCAGCGCACATCGGCGCCCAGTGCGGTCAGCGTCTCGATCAGAACGGCGGTCTGGATCGTCATGTGCAGCGACCCCACAATGCGGGCGCCCTTCAGGGGCTGGCTTGCACCGTATTCCTCGCGCAGGGACATCAGTCCCGGCATCTCTGTTTCGGCAATATCGAGTTCCTTGCGCCCAAAGGCGGCAAGGGAAATATCCTTGACGACATAGTCCTTGGCCATGCTCAGCTCCATTCGATCAAATCAACGTTGCAGCCCCCTAACATTCCTTTGGGTAGCTGGCAACGTGCGTTGACCGAACGCGCGCCATATGGCTTGTCGATGAGGGACTGGCCTAGCTTTCGCTCCCTTCCGCAACCGGCTCGGCTTCGGCAAAGAACACATCCGTGCCCGCGGCCATCACACAGCTCACACCATCGGCACGCGTCAAAAGCACGGTGTAGGTCCCGGTCTCCTCGGAGGTCCAGATTTCCAGGACGGATTGCCCGCCCCGGACCTTCTGAAGCCCGCCCATTCTCAGGTTTTCCGAGTATTTCTCCTGCAACTGCACGACCAGTTTCTCGCGTTCGCTACAGGTCTTGGCCTGCCCCATACCTGCGCTCAGCGCAAACATGACGGGAATGCCCAACATTGTCTTGATCATTGTCCTGCTCCTTTCAGTCTGCCTCTGATCTGAAAGGGGCGCACGGGAGAGAGGTCAGCGCCCCCCTCAGTCATGGTCCCGTATCGGCATTTCCCGGATACACTCTTTTTGGTGCCTGCCCCGGTTGGCAACATGCCTCTGGGATGGCAAACAGGCTGCGCCTCAATTGTGGCAGAACAAAGGCAACCGGCAGGGGCGTGGTATTATGGCGACACCATTCAGGGCATGGCAAAGGATGCTGTCGGGGCGGCGGCTCGACCTGCTCGATCCCACGCCCGTGGACATCGAGATCGAGGACATTGCCCATGGCCTCGCCTTTGTCGCGCGCTGGAATGGGCAGACGATAGGGGATTTTGCCTATTCCGTGGCCGAGCATTCGCTGCTGGTCGAGGCCCTCTTTTCCCGCCTGAACCCCAGGGCCCCGGCCAGATGGCAGATGGCCGCGCTCCTGCACGACGCGCCCGAATACGTGATCGGCGACATGATCTCGCCTGTGAAACACGCCGTCGGCCCGGGGTACGAGGAGCTGGATCAGCGTCTCACAGCGGCCATTCACATCCGTTTCGGCCTGCCCGCCGCGATCCCGCCCGGGGTCAAGAAACAGATCAAGACCGCCGACAAGATCAGCGCCTGGATGGAGGCCACCCGCCTCGCCGGGTTTTCCGAAGCGGAGGCCGACAAGTTCTTCGGCCGGCCGGAGGAGGCGATGATCGACGGGCTCGACCTGCCGCTCAGGCCCCCGGTCGAAGTGCGCGCTGCCTATGTATCACGTTTCGGCGAGTTGCAGCTTGCCTTGGGCTGAGGGCAATGGACGGGGCCGGTGAACCGCCCTAGTGTCAACCTCACCCTGCCGGAGCGAATGTCCATGCGCGCCCTTCTTGCCGTCGCCCTTCTGCTGGCCAGTGCCAGCACGGCCCAGGCCAACCTGCGCGCCTGTCAGGAGCTTTATCGCGCCGCCCCAAAGACACTGGGCGGCACGCCCATGACCGGCACCGCGAATTACGAGAAAGAAAAGCGCGGCAGCGGCTACACGGTCCAGTTCGTGCGCAACGACAATGACGTGGCCAGCGTGTTCTTCTACGACCGCCGCCAGAACCGGTTCAGCGAGAAAGAGCTCGCCACCGAGCTTTCGGTCGCGGCGTCGAACATCTTCCGCTTGCGCGCCAGTGGGCGCAACGTCACCGATAGCGACGTGTTCTTCGACCGCCCCGAGAAACCCACCCGCGGCCTCTTCGGTCTGGCTTTCATTCATGTGGTGTTCGACGGCCGCACCCGCCAGCATGACTTCATCTCGCTGGGCTCGGTAAATGGCTGCCTGGTCAAGCTGATCTACTCGACCAACGGCCCGCGCAATCGCGCCAATCGCAAGTTCACCCGAACGCTCAACGACCTGCTGGCCTACCTCGAGAAATCCTGACGGCCCGGACAGACAGCATGATCAGGATCAGCCAGGCAACCAACCTTGACGCAGGTCCCATGGCCGAACTGCTGACCGGGATCATCACCGCAGGCGGGACCACCGCCATGACCCGCCCCGTCACCCGCGCGGAGGTTCTCGACCGGATGGATTTCGATCCCGCCCGCGCCGCCTGGCATGTGGCCCGGGATGCGGACGGCACGGTCTGCGGCTTTCAGTATATCGAGCCCCACGATGCACTTCCGCCCGTTGCCTGCGACATCGCCACATTCGTCCGGCTCGGCCGCACCGGCCTCGGCATCGGCTCGGCGCTTTTCGACGCCACCGCCCGGGCGGCCCGCGCACTGGGCTATGCCTGGATCAGCGCCAATATCCGCGCCGACAACACCGGCGGCCTGATCTATTACCAAAGCCGGGGCTTCCGCGACTACGACCGCATCGAAGATCACAGGCACGCCTCGGGCCAGATCGTCGACAAGGTGCTCAAACGCTACGATCTGGACTGACCCGCTGCTTCTTTCTGGTCAAAAATACCCAAAAAACCGACGCTTCACCGCGGCGAGCGTTTGGCCAGAATGCGCTGCAGGGTCCGCCGGTGCATGTTCAGCCGGCGCGCGGTCTCGGACACGTTGCGATCACACAGCTCATAGACCCGCTGAATATGCTCCCAGCGCACGCGATCCGCACTCATCGGATTCTCGGGCGGCGGCGGCAGCTCGTCCCCCTTGGCCAAAAGCGCATTGGTGATGTCATTGGCATCCGCGGGTTTGCTCAGGTAATCGGTCGCCCCGATCTTCACTGCCGCCACGGCTGTCGCAATTGCACCATAGCCGGTCAGCACCACGATCCGCGCATCGGGCCGCCGCTCCCGCAGCGTCTCGACCACATCAAGGCCCGTACCGTCGCCCAGCCGAAGATCGCAGACGGCATAGGCCGGGGGCCGCGCCGTGGCGATGGCCTTTCCGGCGGCCACCGAACCGGCGGTCTCGACCTCGAAACCGCGTTTTTCCATGGCCCGCGCCAGGCGTTTCAGAAACGGCTCGTCATCGTCGAGCAGAAGAAGCGACTTGTCGTCGCCAAGATCATGGTCAGTATCCGACATTCGGGAGGGCCCTCGCGCGTTCCGGGTTCCGAAAAACCCTAGACCGCAGGGTCCCAGGCGTCAAACATCGCGGGACTTCAGCCTCGTTTGACGAAACAGGCCATCTTGTCGTCCGGAAACCGGGCACTGGTTTCACGCCGGAGGAACCCGACAGGTCCACGGCCGGTCGGGTCATGACCCAGGTGGTCGCCGATACCGCAAGACCGAACAAGGCGGCGAGGATGGCAAGGCCGCGGATCAAGGGCCGCGCCCCCTTGGTCTGGGCTTTCGGCACGTCATATGGCACACCTGACCACACCAAGCGGGATTGCAAAGTGACCAAAGCGCACAGATGGACACAGTTCTCCAGGAATTGAACAGCGCAAGACATCAGGGCCACTGGATTCGCCTCCGGACGCTGATCGTTCTGCGATGGTGGGCGGTGGCGGGGCAGATTGCCGCGCTGATCATCGCGCAACGGATGTATGACCTGACCTTCGACATCGGCCTGAGCTTCCTGGTGCTTGGCGCAACCGTCGCCAGCAACATCGCGGCGGCCACCGTATTCCCCGCCACCAAACGCCTGAGCGAGCCGGAAAACCTCGCTGTGGTGATGTTCGACCTGCTGCAACTGGGGCTGATGCTCTACCTGACCGGCGGGCTGAACAACCCGTTCTCGATCCTTGTCGTGGGGCCGGTGATCGTCTCGGCCTCGTCGCTCTCGACCCGATCAACGGTGTTTCTGGGGGCCACGGCCATCGCCATCGTCACGGTACTGTTGAATTTCCACGTCCCGCTCAGAACCGAACAGGGCTTCATCCTGCGTATGCCCGACATCTATCTTTTCGGCTTCTGGGTGGCGATCGTGATCGCAGTGATCTTTCTCGGCGTCTACTCGCGCTGGGTCGTGTCCGAGATGCGCGCCATGTCGGATGCGCTCCAGGCCACGCAGATGGCGCTTTCGCGCGAACAGAAGCTGACCGATCTGGGCGGTGTCGTCGCGGCGGCGGCTCACGAGCTGGGCACGCCGCTCGCGACGATCAAGCTGACCAGCGCCGAGCTGGCCGATGAGCTACCACCCGACAGCGACCTGCGCGAGGATGCGCGCCTGATCGCCGAGCAGGCCGACCGCTGCCGCGATATTCTCCGGTCAATGGGTCGCGCGGGCAAGGACGACCTGCACCTGCGCAGCGCACCGATCAGCGCGGTGATCGAAGAGGCCGCCGAGCCACATCTGGACCGGGGCAAGACCGTGCATATCGAACACGGGCCGTCGGGGGGAGGTCAGTCGGGCGAACCTGTGATCCTGCGGCAGCCCGAAGTGATCCACGGCCTGCGCAACCTGATCCAGAACGCGGTGGACTTTGCCCGCGATACCGTCTGGGTCGAAAGCCGCTGGAGCGCGGACAAGATCACCGTTCGGATCATGGACAACGGACGCGGCTACCCCGCGCATCTTCTGGGCCGTATCGGCGAGCCTTTTGTGCGTCGGCGCGGCCAGACCGCGGACGCACGCCGCCCCGAATACGAAGGCATGGGACTGGGGTTGTTCATTGCCAAGACCCTGCTCGAACGATCCGGGGCCGATCTCAGCTTCGCCAACGGCTCGGGTGCGCCGGGGTCGACGGGTGGCGCGACAGAGCGTTCGCCCGAGCGCACCGGTGCCTTTGTCGAGGTCACCTGGCCGCGCGCCGAAACCGAGATAAATCCGGGAATCGTCCGTGCCGCACTGGGCGACAACCAGCCGCTCACCGGGTGACATCGTCCAAAGAAACCCTGTCCCGCATCCGGTTCGTTAATTATCGTTAACCACTTATTCACTTTCATTGACCACGCTTTGCGCAACCTGCAAGGGAGGTCCGCGGCACGATGAACTGGGAAATGGTGAACTGGGTCATCCTCGGCACCGCGGCGGTCCTCGGTGCGGCGCTGTCGCTCTGGATCGTTGCGCTCCTGCCCCTGCCAGTGCGCAGGGCACAGGCCACGCATCTGCCAGGACATGGTGCTTCTGCCCCGTCGGTCATGCTCTTTCAGCTGGACCGGCTTCAGGACCATGACAATTGTGCCGGCTTCGATACCGCCCCCGGGTTCGAGACCTGGGCCGAACTGCGCGACTGGCTCAGGCCCCGGTTCGGAGATCTGCCCGTCACTCTGGCTGACGTCGAGGACACGATGATCTTTGATGCGCAGGACCGCAGCGCCGCGCGGCTCACCCTCTCGCCCGCGGGCAGGGCGACGCGGCTGACCCTTGCCGACAGCTCCACGCCGGACCCGATCAACCACCATGCCGCACTGACCCGCCTCAACGCGCTTTCAGACCAACTGAACCTCGTCCTCCGCTGCCCCTATCCGATCTGGCAGCTCGACCGGCTGGGCAAGGTGACCTGGAGCAATACCGCCGCAGGGGAGTTTCTCGAACGAGGCGGCGACGCCCATGCGCTGCCTCTGCCCGAACCCGGCGAAACCTCGATCGAACGGGTTCCGCTGCGCCATCCCGAGACGGCGCTGAACATGTGGTACGAGGTCCATACCCAACACCAGGCGGACGGCTATGCGCGCTATGCCGCAGAGATCACCGAAACCGTCCACGCCGAGAGCGCCCGCGGCGAATTCATCCAGACCCTGACCAAGACATTTGCCAATCTGACCACCGGGCTGGTGGTGTTCGACGCGAATCGCAAGCTGATGCTGTTCAACCCCGCCCTGGTGGACCTCACGGGCCTGCCGGTGGATTTCCTCAGCGCCATGCCCGATCTCGTCGGGTTCTTCGACCGGCTGCGCGATGCCCGCGTCATGCCCGAGCCACGCGACTACAGCAACTGGCGGGCGCAGATCCAGGACATTCTCAACTCCGCCGAAACCGGCGTTTATCAGGAAACCTGGGCGCTGCCGTCGAATGTCACCTACCGCGTGACCGGCCGGCCGCATCCCGATGGTGCCGTCGCCTTTCTGTTCGAGGACATCTCGGCAGATGTTCTGCTGTCCCAGCGCTACCGCTCCGAACTCGAGAAGCGCGATGCGATGATCGAGGCCTTTCCCCAGGCGGTGGCGATCCTTGCCCCGGACAACACGATCACGCTCAGCAACCAGGCCTTCCGCGACATGTTCGGCCTCGACCCGGACGGCCAGCCGGGCGATATCCGCCTCGAAGAGGCTATTGCGTCGCGTGCGCCGTCTCTTCCGCATCCCGATTTCTGGACCAGGCTTGGCGATCTCGTGTCCACCCTGTCCGCGCCATCCGGCATCACACATCCCGGCAGCGACCCGGATGCGCCGGAGCTCAGAGCGCATCTGCACCGGCTGCCGGACCGGGCCAGGATGCTGATCATCGACCACCAGCGCAGCGCCAGGTCCCGACAGGTTCCCGACCCCCGCGCAGTTGTCGGTTGAAGGCGCGCCTCGGGCGTGTAGTGTCAGCGTATGCAATCCTGCGTGCGCACCATGACACTTGCCGATGCCCGGGCCACCTGCGCTCTGGCCCGGGCGCTCGCGCCACGGCTGACCCCCGGCGACACGGTGCTGTTGGAGGGCCCCATCGGAGCGGGCAAGACGCATTTTGCCCGGTGCCTGATCCAGAGCCTTCTCAGCACGCCCGAAGACATCCCGTCGCCAACCTTTACCCTGGTCCAAACCTATGACACCCCGTCAGGCGAGATCTGGCATGGTGATCTCTACCGGCTGAGCGATCCGTCAGAGGTGGTCGAACTCGGCCTCGCCGATGCGTTCGAAACCGCCATATGCCTGATCGAATGGCCCGATCGGCTGGGTTCTCTTGCGCCCCCCTCTGCCCTGCGCCTGAGCCTGCATCCGGACGGCACCGGCGATGTCCGCACGGCGCATCTGACCGGAAACACGCCACGGTGGCGGGACCTGCTGAACGGACTGACCTTTGAGCACGCGTGACACGATCCTGACCCGTTTCATCACGGATAGCGGCTGGGCCGGGGCCACCCGCACGATCGTGGCCGGCGACGCCTCGAACCGCCGCTATCTGCGGCTCAGCCAGGGCAACGAAACGGCAATCCTGATGGACGCCCCCCCGGACAGGGGCGAAGACGTGGGTCCTTTCATCGCCGTGGCAGAGCAACTCCGCGCTCTCGGCCTCAGTGCTCCGCGCATCATTGAGCGAGATGTAGAGGCAGGGCTTCTCCTGATCGAAGACCTTGGCGACGACCTTTTTGCCCGCGTGCTCAAGCAGCATCCTGAGATTGAAAACAGTCTCTATTCCACGGCAATCGACGTGTTATTGGTGCTGCACCGCCATCCTCCGCCGGACTTTCTGAAACCGTATTCCGTGGCTATCATGGCCGATTTGGCAGCCCTCGCCGCCGAGTGGTACGCCGCAGGCGTGCAAGACACGGACGACACCCTGCGCGAGACCCTGCGCGACACCCTGCGCGGCGCCATGACCCGGGCCCTGTCTGGGCTGCCCGACCTCAACACTGTGCTGATCCAGCGCGACTACCACGCAGAGAACCTTCTGTGGCTGCCGGATCGCAACGGGACTGCCCGCGTCGGCCTTCTGGATTTTCAGGATGCGATGACCGGCCACCCGGCCTATGATCTCGCGTCGCTCCTGCAGGACGCCCGCCGCGATGTTCCGCCCGCGACAGAGGCCGCCATGATCGACCGCTACCTCACCCGCGCGCCGACGGACCCCGGGACCTTCCGCACCGCCTATGCCGTGCTCGGTGCCCAGCGCAACCTGCGCATCCTCGGCGTTTTCGCCCGTCTGTGCCTGCGCGACGGCAAGGCGCATTATGTCAACCTCATCCCCCGCGTCTGGAACCTGCTTCTGCGCGACCTGGCGCACCCCGCGCTGACCGAGTTGCGCGACATCGCCCTCACGGGCCTGCCCGAACCCGATCCGGCCACCCTGCAAAAGCTGACAGCCCAATGCGCCACACACCGCCAGTAATGCTCTTTGCCGCCGGGTTCGGCACGCGGATGCGGCCTCTGACCGATGCGCGGCCCAAACCCCTGATCGAAATGGGCGGTGCAACGCTTCTGGACCGCACCCTGGCGCTCACGCAGGCCATCCGTCCCGCACGAACCGTGGTAAATGCACACTATCTGGGCGAACAGATCATCGCTCACCTGCACGGGAAAAATATCACTGTTTCGCTGGAACAGGGTCGAATTCTGGACACTGGAGGAGGCCTCAAGGCCGCCCTGCCCATCCTTGGTGGCGAAATCGTGATCACAACAAACACGGACGCCGTCTGGCGCGGACCTAACCCCTTTAAGGCGCTCCTGTCCCACTGGAATCCGGCCCGCATGGATGCGCTGCTGCTCTGCGTCGCCCTGCCCAATGCCGTTGGACGCGACGCGCCGGGGGATTTCACCCTCGACGCCGCCGGCCGTCTGACTCGTGGCGGCCCGACCGTCTACACAGGCGTCCAGATCGTCAAGACCCCCGCAATCGCCGCGCATCCCGGCAACGTGTTTTCGCTCAACGCCATCTGGGACACGTGGATAGCGGCGGGCCGGGCGTTCGGGCTGCTCTATCCCGGCACCTGGTGCGACGTCGGCCGCCCGGACGGCATTGCG
>Ga0316205_10000625_pt1 | contig 59829 bp, 44 predicted proteins | sample 3monthpyrite_MG_FD_204941 | JGI IMG/M metagenome (GOLD analysis project Ga0316205, IMG submission 204941) | Microbial mat bacterial communities from mineral coupon in-situ incubated in ocean water Damariscotta River, Maine, United States -... | ecosystem: Environmental > Aquatic > Marine >...
AATAGCCTTACGGCTTCTCTTTTGAACTCAATACTAAATACTTGTCTTTCTTGTTTTGCCATTTTCTCTCTCCTGGTGGCATAATGCCCCCTTTAGAGAGTGTGCGTCAAACTGGGGTAGGTTCAGCATGACCCACATCTGTGGCTGAATTATTCCATATATATACAGTAACACTCATTAAACACTCCTTTTTATCCTTGATCCATGATTTTTCTTAATTTTTAAGTATGGGAAGAATAAAGACCCTTTTACCAAAAGTCCAGATCAAATGAACTCTTTTGTGTCGGCATTAATAGGACAGCCATCTAGGGCATTAATAGGACAGCCATCTAGCAAGCATGGTAACCATCAACCCGGACATCCACAATAACAGAAGGCCTAATCCAACCTAAGTCTTTGTTTTTCTGACGACTTAGTATGTCTCAAGAAGATGCTAGGATACAGACTTTGCCACCGGTACTCAATTATATATAGCAATCAGAACAGTTGGTGATACAGCCAGCAGTGACTTTTCCAATACGGTAATGTTGAATCTTCAATAAGAAGATAGTCAAAAAATCGTACGTCAATTAATACATATTGTTCTTTCTGCGGGATCAGCCGCTTTTGACTTACGACTACCTCAAAACGGATGCCCATACATCAACCAAACTGCAGTATCTTCATCTGACCAGGCGATATCCAGCCGGCCTATATCATTATTCGCCATAACTCTTAAGCTAATTCCTACATCCGATTTCATAGAGCTATGCAGCTCCTGAATATCCCAGTCAGGTGCAACCCGACCAATTTCATAAAAAACAGTAAACTCCCACCACTCTAAATTGGCGAACTCGAGAAAAGTTATTTTTCGAAGCAAATTCGATCTTGGAATTGTGCGAAACTCAGCTGAATAATAAATGGCATTAAAATCGTGAAAGCGCTCGATTGGAAATGCCCTTAAACGGAAAAGCCCACCAAGGGTTGGGCCAAAATAATGGGGAGCCGGTGTATCCGTTAAGGTATGTGAAGTCCAGGCATTAAATGCCAGCACCTGTTGTTCCGTTACCGGCCCTTTTGGTAATTTAAAATAAGTGCTGTACTCTAACTCTGCAACACTCCATTCTTTATTATTGCCAAACCCCGGATCATATTTAATACTTGCACCTAGAAAACTTCCAGTGCTCGGATTAACTGGAAAATCCGTATTATCATAATTAAGTGAAAAACCAATGCCGGTAGTTGATAGCGCAAACTCCGTATCAACTTCATAATTTCTATTATGATGAAAAAAACTGGTTTGCAAATAGGTGCGCCCAGACTTAAAAGGATTAAATATTTCACCGCCGTTTGCGCCACCGACCAGCAATCCTTCACTTAACGTGAAAACATTAATTGGATTAGATTTGGCATTACCAATATTAAAAACATATTTAAAATCAACTTCCAGCCAGTTTGAAAACCCTTCAGCTTCAAAAAAATTATCTGCACTGGAATCATTACTTCCAGCCGGAGGAGAATCACCTGGAGAAGAGGTATCTAAATAGGCTCTTTGCTGCGGAAATTCTCCCAGGCCTAAACTAACATCCATAAACATATGGGAGTTATTTGCAAGTTGGTAATTATTAAAAAAAACATAAAGAGCTGCGGCACCTTCATTGCTCACTAACGCAGTTGTTACCAGACTATTTTGCTCCTGGGGTAATCCGCTGATGCCACCAGCTACACCGGCAACAAAACCCATCGCTTCAGAAGCAAAAGCATAGGGAAGCACAAAGGGTTCAGGTTCACCTTCCTTTTTCCCGAGTTCACGTACAATTATATCTGCTTCAACAATATTGCTGAAACTGGTGAGACATAAAAGCAAGAGGATTTTATTATTCATTAGAGAAATCGTAATTAGGCGTGAGAAGACAGGTACTGAGTGATATCAACTTCATCTATCTGTTCCTCTGATAGGAATTTTTTTGCGTATTGCAGATAAATTTCCGACTCTAAAAACAGATCGAATAAATCACTATCTATATGTTGATCTTTTTGCATGAACGACATGATACGCAATGACTCAGTTAGTGTTTTGGCTTTTTTATAGGGTCGATCAGACGCGGTTAAGGCTTCAAATATATCAGCAATTGCCATCATTCTAGCTGTTAATGGCATATCCTCTTTGCTGAGACGCTTAGGGTAACCGGTACCCACCATGGTTTCATGATGACAGCCTGCTATCACAGGAACATTTTTTAAATGTGATGGATAGGGTAACTGCTCCAACATTTTAATGGTTTGCACCATGTGGCCGTTAATAATATATCTTTCTTCAGCTGATAAGGTACCACGCTTAATTGACAGGTTATACAGCTCACCTCTATTGAATTTATATTCTGGCACATCGAGTTTAAAGCCCCATTGATTATTGCTCGGCATTAAATCTGCTTGTTCGCGTTTAATAATATGTTCTATATTATCGGATAATAATTTTTCTTCTACGGGTAGCTCCTGTGCAGCGTTGTTATTCATACGCTTTTCTTCTTCCCAAGAAACCCCCAGATGTTTATCCAGTGTGCGTACCCATCGATAGTTACTTATATCAATTAAACGTTGTATTTTTTCATCTTCCATAAATTCACCGCCCTGATTACAGGCGGCAACAAATTCAAAATCATTATCTAATTTTTTAACGGTCCGTAAATATTCTTCCTGTAATATTTTTTCATCTCCACCATCAACAAGTGATTTTAAAAATGTAATTTCAGCATCACGCTTTAGCACTTCAAAGCGTGTACGTATTTCATGAATACGGTCATAAATTGTTTCCAGTTTGGTTGATTTATCAACCACATATTCCGGGGTAGTTACTTTTCCACAATCATGTAACCAGCTTGCTATATTTATTTCCTGCCACTGATCTTCATCTAACTGATAATCTGCAAAGCACTGAGCATCAGAATCACAGGCAGCCTGAGCAAGCATTTTTGTAATCTCTGGAACTCGTTGACAATGTCCACCAGTGTAGGGTGATTTAGCATCAATCGCACCTGCGATTAACTTTATAAAAGCATCTAGCAAATCTTCCTGCATTTTTAATAAATATTTGCTCTCCAGTGATATTGCAGAAAACTCTGAAAATGCTCTTACAAAAGAAAGTGATTGATTTTGATTATTGGTAGATACTTTATTACTGGATATATAGGCTAGAACAACCATACCCATAAATTCACTCTGGCGATTTCGTAATGGCAACAAAATTAAACGTGAATTATCATCGTTAATTTTTTCTGCTAAAACAGACCATTGACTCTCCTGAATTGCATCATGATATAAATATTCGCAATCACTCGAATCAATTAGTTCTGAAATTGAATTTTCAACAGACATTGAAAATTCTGGTAAAAATTCATAATCTACCTGTTCACTCCCTTTTAACTTTAATGCATTAGGTTTTAATGTCTGACTATCCTCATCAACCAGATAGGTAGCTACCGCATCAGCCTGACTTGCATCTAGTGTTTCAATAGTTATTTTTTCAAGTAAGGAATCAAAATTTCTCTCATTCGCCAGTGAATTAATCAGTCTCATGAACTGGCTCAAACTCGATTTCATTAACACCTGTGCATTTGCAAGGTCATCCACTTCTTCTATCATACTAATTGTCGGGCTTGACTCACTGAAATCAAAATTCATAATGCCTTTAGCTTCAATGGCAAGTTGATGCATTGCAGCCGAGATACGCTTTGATATATACCAGACCACGGGAATAGTCATTACAATAATAACCAACAACAGGTAAAACGAATTCAGGGCAATATTAATTGCATCTTTAAGCAGCTCCCTGACCGGAGTAAACATAAACAGATACAGTTTATCGCCACCTAGTTCACCAATATTTTTAACCGCACCCTGCCAGGGTGCGCCTGCCATATCGAAAATTAAAGTTTGTTCTTTATATAAATTATCACTATTAAAATAACTAAAGACGTTACTTCGTAGTTCATTTAATGATTTAAGTGTAATTTTTCCCTGATTATTTTTTGTTAAGGTCTCGTTTGCAGTAGAGCTTGCTACCACATTTCCTTTTGAGGTTATTAAATAAAGCTCAGACAGAGCTGTCATTTTAGAATTCTCTAAACCTGCGGAAATATCCTCTAATGTAATATCGGTCGCAATCACTGTATTAGAGTGCTGCATTTTCATAGTAACTGTGGTACCGACTTTTTGCATAAAATAAAAATAATAAGGTGCGGTTGCTGTTGGTTTAGTTTTCGCTTGCATAAACCATGGGCGCTTTCTTGGATCATAATCACTTTTTATGGGCTGATCACGATGTAATACATGTAACTGTCGATCTAAATAAACTCTCAGTAAATATGATTTACCCGGCTTATCAAACGCCAGATTATCAACCATTAAAACCGCCTTTTCAGGGGCGTTAAATTTTTCTCTTAAATCTTCAGTATTGAGTTTTCTAACAATAAAATAATCGCCATTTTCATAACCGATTTGAATTGCAGTGATAGATGCTTCTGAATTCAGCGCTGCAGATAAAGAGCCGATATACTTTATGCGCTGATCGAATGATTTACTATTAGCCAGAGATAAATGGGAAAGCAGCTCCATGGAATTACGTACAGGGTTATAGGTATTGCGATAATTAAGAACAATTTCTTTTGAGGCTCGTTCATAGATTTCATCAGAAGCGGACAGCAGCAACTTTGTAGTTTGTGTATAATTTAACGCCCCCAAAAGCCCCCCGACACTGAGGATAAGAACCGCAAATAAAGTGGTGAGCACAAACCGTAGTGAGTACTTTTTTGTTTTTGTCATCTATATCAGTTCTAGAAGTTGGCCAGAACTGATTGTACATCAGATTAAATCACCTGTTGAAGTGATTCTTACACAATAAAAAATAAATCACACTAATGCATGATCATCAGCTATTGAATATTCACCAACCATATCCCGGTGTATCACTAACTAAATCCGTCAGCGATAACACAATACAGGATACAGGTTTAATTTAACGTTTTATTAATGTCCCGCACTACCGGTCACAGCACTGGGGTCAACCTCATATAACGCAGGTAATGAGTGCGCAATACCTTTGTGGCAATCAATACAGGTTTCGCCACTTTCCAGACCTTGACTGTGACTTGAAACTGCACGACGCTGTTGTTCTGCAAAATCCATAGATTCATAATTATGGCAGTTACGGCATTCACGTGAATCCGTACTCTTCATTGAGCGCCATACATTTTGTGCTAATTTCAAGCGTTTCTCCTCGAATTTTTCAGGCGTATCAATGGTACCCAGTGCCTTATGTATTAACTCATTGCTGGCTTGAACTTTACGCACCATTTTATGAATCCAGGGTTTGGGGACGTGACAGTCCGGGCAAGTCGCTCGCACGCCGGTTCTATTTGAGTAATGAATAGTATCTTTATATTCCTGGTACACATTCTCTTTCATTTCATGACAACCTATACAGAATCCTTCCGTATTCGTTGCTTCCATAGCCGTATTAAATCCACCCCAAAAAATAATGCCCGCCACAAAACCTGCCACCAGCAAGCTCCCAAGCGTAGCGGTACTCGGCCTTCTTAATGTTTTTATCAATGATTTTATATTCATTGCTGCACCCTTAATTCTATTTAATTACTTTAACTGGCTGAAAAGAATTATCTACCAGGGGTTTTGCATTCGCCTGAGGGACATGACACTGATTGCAGAAATACCTCCGTGGCGCCACATTCGACATCTCCTCACCATCACGTCCTGAAAAATGCGTTAGTGATATTTTTGTTGCACCCGCTTTCTGATAATTACTCCAGCTATGACAGGTTAAACATTTATTAAATTTTAAATTAATTTTATAACCTTTAGTTTTATGAGGAATCAGAGGGGGTTGTTGTACATAATCCCGGGATATCGGCTCCTGATCACTAATATTACGTTTAACGACAACCTTGTTTGATGGAGATTCTATATCCGTATCTCCTCGCAATGAATTAACTTCACCTGCTCCTGCACAAATTGGTATCAACACTGAAGTACTCATCAGCATTAACCCTGCTAAAATTGATTTTTTCATAAGTGAAACTCCCCCTGAGAAGTTAATAGTTATAGCGTGAAGTTATGGTTTAAAATTTATAAATCTATGGCTTATGACGAATACATCTTTTGCACAAACATCAATACAGCGACCACAATTTGTACAATTTGCAGAACTAATTAGCGGGCTACCAGCCCCTTTTAATGCAGGTTTTATTACCTGAGGTTCCGGGCACAGCGCATAACAGTCCATACAGTCATTGCAACTTGCTCTGTTTATAGCATTAACTTTTATTAAACTAAACTTTCCCAACACGCTATAAAAAGCTCCCATCGGACATAAATGCCCACACCAGGCACGTCGGCTAATAAACGCATCAAGAATAAAAATACTTACAATAAAAACCCAGGACAGTCCCATACCAAATACAATTTCTCGCTGTATCATGGTGACCGGATTAACTAATTCCCAAACCAGCATACCTGTTACTGATGCCAGTAAAAATGAAACGACTAGAAGTGTATACCGATTCTCTCTTGAAAAATTTAAAGATGAAGGAGTCAGTGATTTTTTAATTTTCAAAAAGCGTCGTAGCCAGTCTGCTGCATCGGTAACAATATTAATCGGGCAAACCCATGAACAATAAACACGACCACCGACTATAAAATAAAACAGGCCTACAATTATGGCGCCCGTTAATGCGGTTAATTCCGGATAGTGCCCAGTGAAAACTGATTGTAAAAACACATATGGATCACTTAGGGGGATAGTGTCAAGAATCAAACTGGACGTCATATTACCCTTTATCAACCAGACATCAAACATGGGTCCAAGCAGAAATAAAAATATAATACTCAACTGACTCAGGCGTCTGAGTAATAACCACTTGTGCGCAAGTAACCAGCCTTTTTTATCAATAGCATCCTGGCCCATTTTCTTCTGGCTCAGAATAATATGCTCAGCTCTATTGTTTGCAACAACCACTACAACCTGCCCTCATTCAAACGATCGAGTGCGCCTTTTTCAAATGGTGTAGTTTTTTTCGGTTGTATCAGGCCCTCACCTTCATGATCATAATGTGTACCTTCTGGCAGATTATATTGATGTTCAATATCCGGCGTAACTAAACTCTTACCAGCCTTTTGTTTTTCTTTCCAGCCTAATCGATAATGTTTACCCAACTCACCTTTTGCCAGATTAATGGGTAGTACTTTTATAGCTGCCTCATCTAAAATACAGGCATGCTCACACTTTCCACACCCGGTGCAGTCTGAGGAGTGTACTATCGGAATAAACAGTGCATGCTTTGAGGTGCGTTTATTATGTGAATATTCAATTGAAATTGCTTTATCGCGTACTGGACAAACGTTATAACAGACTTCACAACGCAGCCCCTGAAAAGCAATACAGGCCTCCTGATCAATTAACACTGCCAGCCCCATTTTTGCATCGTCAATATCTTTAAGTTGCGGATCAAGCGCACCCGTTGGACAGGCTTTTACGCAAGGAATGTCTTCACACATTTCACAGGGAATATCCCGCGCATTAAAATAGGGTGTTCCCGGAGCAATACCCTGAGCAACTCTATCCCCCAGGGGTGAAAGTTTGAGCGTATCGTAGGGACAATCACGCACACATAAACCGCAGCGCACACAGGCGGATAAAAAATCAGCTTCATTAGTCACACCCGGCGGACGAATTGCATCGGCGGGTAAAGATTTAGATTGCTGAGAATACAAGCCGAGCATAATCCCCGGCACCATTCCAGACATAACAACACCCCCAGCCGCTCTGGAAATTTTTTCCAGAAAGCGGCGGCGGCTTTGTGATGTTTTGTCTGTTGTATTATTCACTTTCTTTTTCTAACCTCTTAGATCTCCCCCTGCCCCTCTTTTTCAGGAAGGGCGTTAAGACTCTTATGCCTTTTCGATTTTAATCGCACATTTTTTATAGTCCGTTTCTTTGGACAACGGGTCAGTCGCATCAAGTGTTACTTTATTAATTAAACGTCCCGCATCAAACCAGGGAACAAACACCAGGCCTTTTGGTGGACGGTTGCGACCACGGGTTTCAACCTGTGCTTCAATTTCTCCACGGCGTGAAATTATTTTTGCGGTTAATCCTCTGCGCAAACCTCGCGCTTTTGCATCTTCCGGATGCATAAACACAACCGCATCCGGAAATGCACGATACAGCTCTGGTACTCGTCGTGTCATCGTACCTGAATGCCAGTGCTCTAACACACGACCCGTAGATAACCACAGATCATATTCCGCATCCGGGCTTTCCGCCGCAGGCTCATAAGGTGCGGTAATAATATTAGCTTTGCCATCTTTCTTACCGTAAAACTTAAAGCCTTCACCTTTTTTAACATAGGGATCATAGCCTTCCGCATAACGCCAGAGCGTTTCTTTACCATTAACCACCGGCCACCTTAAGCCGCGTACTTTATGATAAGTATCAAAGTCTGCCTGCTCATGACCTTTTTTAACACCCTCTAACTGAAAGCGACGATACTCCTCAAACAAACCTTTCTGCGCATAAAAACCAAAATCTTCCATTTCATCGTTCTGATATTTATTACCCCGATCATCCATCACCGTTTGCTTTTTAAACTGATTTACATAACCGTTTTCAAATAAAACACTATACAAATTTTTGCCTTTATATTGTGGTGACTTCGCTAATAAATCTGCGGGCCATACATCTTCCATTTTGAAACGTTTAGAAAATTCCATTAGCTGCCACAAATCAGATTTTGCTTCACCCGGTGCCGCAACCTGTTGGCGCCAGAATTGTGTGCGACGCTCCGCATTACCATAGGCGCCTTCTTTTTCTGTCCACATAGCCGTGGGCAAAATCAAATCGGATGCCATAGCGGTGATCGTGGGATAAGGATCGGAAGTCACAATAAAATTATCCGGGTTGCGATATCCGGGCAGCGCTTCTTCATTAATATTAGCCGCCGCCTGCATATTGTTATTACACATAACCCAGTACACATTTAACTTGCTGTCTTTAAGCATACGGTTTTGTAACACAGCGTGGTAACCCGGTTTTCCAGGCACCGTACCTTCTGGTAATCCCCAGATTTTTTCCGCAAATTCACGATGGGCTTTTTTCTTAACCACATAATCCGCAGGCAGTCGATGCGAGAATGTACCCACTTCACGTGCCGTACCACAGGCAGAAGGCTGGCCAGTTAACGAGAACGGACCATTACCCGGCTGGGATATTTTTCCGGTTAGTAAATGCACGTTATACATCAGGCCATTGGTCCACACGCCCCGCGTATGCTGATTGAAACCCATGGTCCATAAGGAGGTTATTTTCTTTGTGGGATGCGCATAAAGTTCTGCTAAACGCTGCAGATTCTTCTTCGGCACGCCGGTAATTTCGTGGGCATAATCCAACGTATATTCTTCAACACTTTTTGCATATTCTTCAAAGGAAATACCGCTGAGCTTTCCGCCCTTACCGGTTTTCTTTTTCTCCAGTTCATGCTCGGGGCGCAAGCCGTAACCAATATCGACCGGGGTCTTTTTGAAGTTGACGTGTTTGTTTAAAAAATCTTTGTTATAGGCTTTATTCTGAATAATATAATTAGCAATGTAATTTAAAATCACCATGTCGGTTTGAGGTTTAAATACAATCGGGTTATCCGCTAAATCAAATGAACGATGTATGAATGTGGATAACACATGCACTTCACTGTCTTTTTTTGTAAGCCGGGTATCCGTAATGCGAGTCCATAAAATGGGATGCATCTCCGCCATATTTGAACCCCACAAAACAAATGCATCTGCATGTTCTAAATCATCGTAACAGCCCATGGGCTCATCGGAACCAAAACCGCGAATAAACGCCCCTACGGCTGATGCCATACAATGGCGTGCATTCGGATCAATGTGATTGGAACGGAATCCCGCTTTCATTAATTTTGCGGCTGCATAACCCTCAAAAATTGTCCATTGTCCGGAACCGAACATGCCGACGGTTGAAGTCATTTTATCTGCGGGAACTCCCTTGTTGGCTGCCATGTCTTTTTTCATAGCTTCTTTCCATTTTAACGCCATGATATCGAAAGCCTCATCCCAGCTAACTTCTTCAAACTCACCGTCTTTATCGTAAACCCCATTGGTTTTACGCAGTAAAGGTTTGGTTAAGCGGTCTTTGCCATACATGATTTTGGAAAGAAAATAACCTTTAATGCAGTTAAGCCCTTTATTAACCGGCGCATCCGGATCACCCTGAGTGGCGACAATTTTTCCATTCTGTGTGCCCACCAAAACTGAACAGCCAGTGCCGCAAAAACGACAGGGGGCTTTATCCCACCGAATTTTATCTTCAGAGGCGGCTAGCACTTCTTTCATGCCGGGTATGGTTACGCCGGCAGCCGTAGCAGTTGCAGCTATCGCATTATTTTTTACAAATTCACGCCGTGTCATTTTCATGCTGACATCCTCTCTTGAGTCGGTTGTATTTCCAGGGTTTCCTGTTCATTAAAATCATCATCACTAAACTGGTAAATCATAGATGCGCTGAGCACACCGGGAATTTCATAAAACGCCATAATGCGTTCCCCCACATTTTTTCGATCTTCATCTTCTATCGTCACAATTAAACGACCAGCATCGGTTTCACCGTGCACCTCGACACCCTGCTGACTTTCCAGGGACTGTTTCACTGCATCAAGCTGTTCAAGTTTTGCATGAACTAATGCACTACAAATATTGTATTTACTCATGATTTATTTCCCTGTGGATATTAATGGCGTGTGCCGGACACACATGAACACATTCACCACAACCATTACAGGCTGCAGTATTTATTTTGACCTGACTTAAACCCCCCACCATCAATTTAAAATCAATGGCGGACGCTTCACAAACTTCGCCACAAGAACGACACACAATGCCCAGCTCAGCAAAACACTGGTTATTAATCTGCGCCAGTTGATGCCATGGCTCCCCATGGTTAAAATGGGTAAGTGACATGGCAGGCTCAGGACAGGCCTGCACACAGGCTTCGCAATAATCACAGCCATGGCGCAGAAAACTGAGCTCAGGAAAACCACCTGCCAGAGCATTTGAGTCCTTAACAATAAGGTTTGATGGACAAGCCTCAGCACATTTAAAACAACGGCTACACGCATCGGTAAACTGTGCTTCATCAATCGACCATGGAGGCCGAATCGGAGGTTCACCTTTAAACTGCCCTTGCAAAAACTGTTTTCGATTTATAACCTGTACTTTCAATTTACCCTCTTGTTGTTAAAGACTTACTAACAATTTTCTCAATGATGAGTAGAACATATTAGGGGAACATAACATTGACATTTATCAAATCAATGCGAGCTAATATTTCAAAAGATTATAGCTGAGAATCGCAGAATTAGTGAAATGCAGAACAGGACGACTGATGCCCTGAATATGAGCCGAAAAAATCCAAAAGATAGTCTGAAAAACGGCTGAAATAACAGGATCAATGCTAAACCAGTAAATGCCTGAACAATTTATACTCAGCAGAAATGTTGTAGATATATATTAAATAGAGCAAAGCTTACGAATGCATCCCCTTTGATTGAGAGAATAAGGCGGGACGGGACGTTTATTTATGCGGTGTATCATCAGGCTTATTTCCAGTGATTTAACATTCAAAGGGTAATCATAACCTGACTAGAGATTAGCGGGTGAATAGCCCACATTTCTGCATCGGCAGACACTTAGTAAACGTAAAGTTACCGCTACAGTACAATTAAAACTCACTTTACTAATGTTAAAGGATGCTGCCTGTTATTTGTCTGATGAGTTGCAATCCACACCGGATCCAATATATCGCATTGAGCAGAATACCCATCGACAACCTCCTCCAGATAATTTAACAGCGCATCACTGTCATCCTTTTTGCAAACCGTTTCAAGTTGCTCCAGAATACTTTTCAATTGATCCCAGGGTAGCTCAGCTTCCTGTGCTCGCATAATACGTGGATGTTTCGTTCCCGTAACATTTTCGCCCAGCAGAAGCTCTTCATAAAGTTTCTCTCCCGGGCGTAACTCGGTTGTTTCAATACTGATATCGCCGTCCGGGTTATTTTCATCTCGCACTTTCAGGCCATACAGGGAAACCATGTGACGAGCCATGTCCTGAATGCGTACCGGCTCTCCCATATCAAGCACAAACACATCGCCACCATGCCCCCCTCTTTGCCCCATGGATCCTGCCTGTATCACCAGCTGTGCCGCTTCGGGTATGGTCATGAAATAACGCGTGATATCAGGATGAGTTAGCGTAATTGGCCCACCCGCCTGAATTTGCCGCCTGAACAGGGGAACCACTGAACCGGAAGACCCGAGAACATTCCCGAAACGCACCATGCTGAATTTGGTGCTATCAAGCTGCCTGGCCAAAGCCTGTACAACAAGTTCCGCCAACCGTTTGGTTGCCCCCATTACATTAGTCGGGCGAACAGCTTTATCTGTGGATATCAGAATAAATGTTTCAACATTCGTATTTAATGCGGCACTTGCCGTATATAAAGTACCAAAAATATTATTCTTTACGCCTTCAATCGGATTGTACTCAACCATCGGTACATGTTTGTAGGCTGCCGCATGATACAGAGTCTGTACACCATAGGTTTTTATCACATGCTCGACTTTATGCTGATTACTGACCGTACCTAAAATTGGAATAATCTGTTTATCAAGTAGTACGACACAGTTATCTTTACAGTACTCTCTCAACTCCTGTTCAATGCAGTAAAGCGCATACTCACAGTGATCAAATAACACAATACGTGATGGCTGCTGGTTAACAATCTGTCGACACAGTTCAGAACCAATTGACCCCCCGGCACCGGTTACCATAACGGATTTACCGGTAATACAGGTCGACAACAAATGTTCATCTGGCGGAATGGGCTCCCTCCCCAGAATATCTTCAATGCCTACTTCACGTAAATCCGACACCCTGGAACGACCAGAGACAATGTCCATCAGTGATGGCACAGTTCTCACGTGCAGTGGTAACTTTTCAAGATAATCGATAACCTGCTGACGCCGAACACGCTGGGCAGAAGGAATAGCCATTAACACCTGATTCACACCACAGTTTTTGATGAGCGCTTTTAATTCCAACGTAGAATACACTTTCAGGCCGCGAATTTCTGTACCCTGTAGCTCATGCTTATCATCGATAAATGCAATAGGTGTAAACTCATGCCCGGCCTGCAATGCTTCTGCCAGTTCAGCTCCAGCTTCACCTGCGCCATAAATAGCAACATCAATAGATGCGTTTTTGTTTCTTGTGTACCATTGTAATCCTGCTCGAATAATAGCTCGACTGCCACCGACCATGGTTAATGCAACCAGCCAGTAGATGACAAATACAGTGATAGTGACATCCTGATGCCCCATCGCCAGAATAAGCCCAAGCAATATCACAACCTGCAGGCTTACTGCCTTAACAATAGCGAAGAATGCTCTGGAACTAATATAAATAAGTACCGCTCGATATAAGCCGTTATGAACAAAAATTGGCAATGCCACTAGTGGTGCAACTAAAAACAACCACCAGTGCTCATGAATTTCTTTTGGCCACCAGCTACTAAAGCGAAGCGCAAATGCGGCCCACAGAGATAAAGGAAGAAATATCCCATCTAATGCCATAATAATCGACAGTTTTCTCTTAATGGAGGGAGGCTTTGTATTATTTGCGTTCATTTCACTTTCCTTAAGCTAATTTTTTTCCATTTTTCCCCGTATATTTTTAAGCCTGCTTACTCTCTATATTAATCTCCTCATTATTCATGAAAAAAAACATTTGTACCAAATTACTAACTGTAAATACAACTAACCCTGTTGTAATAAAGTCAACGCATCTCAGATAAAGTCTACGATGATGCTTCTGTCTCAACAACCACATCACCACATCACTATTTTTATATAACTGTAATACTCATGCTAATGCTGTTTTTTTTCTGACAACATCCATTAGTACACTCTCGACCACTTCACAGGTTGTTTCTATTTCATCATCTAACAAAGTAGGGTGAACCAGAAATGACAACTCAGTCTTACCCAGTTTGCTTGCAACAGGTAATCTGTTTGCAGGTCTTAAGTGATCAGAATCAAATGCTTTTTCAAGATAAACTTCCGCACAGGAACCGGTAAAGCAGGGTATACCCTCAGCATTGATAGCGCCCATAATACGATCACGGTTCCACTCCATATTTAGTACCTCTGATCTGACAAAAACAGTATATTTATAATAAGCATGCTCAATATGCACAGGTGATTTAACAACTCTGAACGCAGGAATTTTCTCAAAACAGCGTGTTAATCTGGCCGCGATCTGCCTTCTACGTGAATGCCACTCAGGTAATTTCTCAAGCTGTAGTCGACCAATAGCTGCCTGCATTTCTGTCATACGTAAATTTGTACCAAATGAATGGTGTAGCCAACGAAACCCTGGCAGATGGTGCTGACTATGAACCGCAGCAAAAGACTTACCATGATCTTTAAATGACCAGGCTTTTTCCCAGACCTTATGATTATTAGTCACCAACATTCCACCTTCCCCACCGGTGCTAATGATTTTGTCCTGACAAAATGAAAATGCAGCAACATCCCCTAAAGAACCGACTGGCCTGCCTTTATAGGTAGCACCATGTGCCTGTGCACAATCCTCTATAACTTTAAAATTATACTTAGCGGCCAGTTCGAGTATAGGATCCATCTCACAGGGCCAGCCAGCCAGATGCACAGCAATAATGGCTTTTGTGTGAGGGGATAAAACCGGGAGTATGGTGTCTACTGTTATATTCTGCGAATCCGGATCGACATCTGCAAACACAGGTCGAGCCCCACACAGAGCGACAGCACTGGCAGTAGCCACAAAAGTGCTGGAGGGTACTACGACATCATCTCCAGGGCCAATATCAAGGGCACGAAGCGCCAGCTCCAGAGCAACAGTTCCATTAGCCACAGCAACTGCATACCTGGTATGACAGTATTCTGCGAACTCTTTTTCGAAATTACGGCCTTCTTCCCCTGTCCAGTAATTTACCTTTCCAGAACGAAGAACTTCAGCCACGGTGGCAATTTGATTTTCTGAGTAATACGGCCATCCATGCATAGCAGCTTCTCACTATAGATATTCATTTGTCATTTAATTTTTATACTTTAATATATTCTATAAAACTGAAGTCGAATACAGAAAAAGTTATTACAAAATTATTCACGTAGAGATAAAAAATCACACTCACTGAAACATCAAAACCTACACCATCACAAATCACTGCGATATGACTTCACTGTAGAGTAGCGACTTAAATCTTGTAATGATAAGGATCAACAAATAAGCTAGATTTAAAAAAAATCTATTATTAACTATGTTAAAAGAGAAAAATCACGACTTAAGAATCTGATTGATACTAGCTTCAAAAAAATTCATTTAGATATACGCCCCATATAATTCAGGTATTTTATAAGCTCCTAATATTGCTCTATTTCCCGTTTAGACTAGACAGTTATGCCTGTTATTATTCTGATGAAATGTAATAGCCTGGAACTAATTTAAATATATTGTCACCAACTCATATTTCAACAAGATACTTAGTTATACTCCATAATTGACTAGCCACAGACGAGTCATAAGATGCAGATGAAGAATCAACTAAACTCTCATTCATATAATATCCACCGGTACACTGATCGAGTGCAGCTGAACTAGCAAGATAAATACTGGTTTGCGCACCTTCCTCAGGTGTGATTTCACCTCTTTTCAATAACCGCCTTACATAAAATCTGATCAATCCGTTATTCTTACCAAAATTACTTGCTACAAGACCAGGGTGCAATGCATTTACCGTTACATTGCTACCCTGTAATTTTCGAGCCAATTCATAGGTAAATAATAGAATTGCAAGCTTAGATTGTGCATAAGCATTAAGTCCTGTAAAACTATCTAATTGCGGAAAACCAGAAAGATCAATCCTCCCGCTGTTATGTGCCTGGGAAGAAACATTTATAATGCGCCCCTGATCACTGGCTTTAAGCATATCAACAAGTAGCAGGGTCAGCAAAAAAGGGCTCAGATAATTCAGCGCCAAATTCATTTCATAACCATCGACACTCTGCTGACGCGTGATAAAATAACCACCTGCATTATTTATCAACACATCTAAACACTGATATCGTTTTATAATATTTTGAGCAACTTCACGCACTTGTTTTAAACTCGAAAGATCCGCACATATATAATCAATTGACGAGTTAGCTGATATTTTTTTAATATCACTTACAGTTTTAATACATTTTTTTTCATTACGTCCAACAATAATAACCTGTGCGCCTTTACGCGCTAGAGCCAGAGCAGTTTCCCTGCCAATTCCGGAGGTTGCACCTGTTATCATGCAGAGTTTTTTCAACATAATATCCACTGTTTATAAATACACCCACATTGATCTAATGAAAATGAGACATATTTATTGCAGGATTACCCACCATTTTCGCACCATCTGGAATATCTCTTGAAACAACTGAGCCTGCGCCAATTAAACATTGTTTACCTATATTTACCCTGGGAGTTATACATGAACCAATAGCAACAAGTGAATTTTTACCAACAGTAACTTCACCACTAACAACTGCATTACCACTTATATGACAAAAATCACCAATACGACTACTGTGACCAATAACAGCACCGTTGTTGATAATGCAATGTTCACCAATAACGGCTCCTGGCTCTATCACCACTCCCGGCATAACCACAGTTCCAGCCCCTATTTTTACATCTTCACTTACAATAGTATTAGAATGTATAATTATTGGAAATTCAAAATTCACCATTTTTTTTGAAATTTCCTCTCTAATTGCATTATCGCCAACTGAAATAAAAACATTACTTATACTTAATTCACTGTTCAGCTTTTCAAGTTTTGACATATCCGTTACTAGCTCATAACCAAGAAAAGTTTCACCAGATCTTTGTTTATTGTCATCCATAAAACCGATCACGCTAAAGTTTGTGCATGTTTTTATAATATCGTATATAACACAGGCATGACCGCCGGCACCATACATCCATAACTTTTTCATACCTGAATCCTGCTTTACTTCACAATTATTAATATTTAATGCGGTTTATTCTTGTCGCTTTCTGTTCCTTTAAAATCATAACTTACACCCGTACTACTATAGACATTATCTTTATTGAAAACCACTGCAGGTGTTTTCAATGCAATTTTTATATCAAGCCAAAGAGACCAGTTATCGACATACCACACATCTAATTCAATACGATCCTCCCAGGAAATATTGTTACGGCCATTAATTTGAGCCCAGCCGGTAACGCCTGGTTTCATATTTAAACGATTTAGTTGATGGTCTGTATAGTTGTCAACCTGATATTGCAATGTTGGTCGTGGGCCTATAAAACTCATTTCACCTTTAACTATATTTATAATTTGTGGCAATTCATCCAGACTCCAGTCACGTAAAATTTTCCCGACAGCCGTTATACGCGGGTCATTATCTACAATATTCAGTCCTGCCCCAACATTTACTGCATTATCGATCATCGTACGAAACTTATAAATAGAGAACGGCTTTCCTATAAAGCCTACTCGCTGTTGTTTGAAAAACACAGGACCATTTGAGTCAAGCTTTATCACTATTGCAATAAAAACTAATATGGGAATAATTAACAGTAATAAAAACACACCGACAAGAACATCAAATATGTTTTTTAAAAACAAAGCGAGACTTGTATGCGGAGAACCTAAATTCTTGATCTCTTTCACCACAATATCACTCCCGTGCATATAAACCCATAACCAAAATCATATTACTAGCATACCCCTAGTCAAGGTGTCTTATAAGCATAAAATTATTTATATTGATCTTTATCATAATTGAAGTTTTACATTTTATTTCATAACATTAAATTACTTATGAGCATTGTTTAAATCAAGAGATTTGTCGTTCAGCCAATGATTCAATTTCAGACATAAGTTGCTTTCTAAAACCAGGAGTCAAAGTTGCCACGATATACATCATATCTTTAAAAAAACTATACTCTCGTATATATTGACGATTTATTTTAATCTTGGTCTCAAAAACAACCTCACGATTATATTGTTCTGGGTCATCACACGCAGCCAAAAGCTCTTCTTCATTTCGAAAAAACAAAGTCGCCGGCCCGGTTATACCTGGACGCAATGAGAGAATAATACGGTCATCACCTTGCAGCTTATCCGCAAAGCCAACAACATCAGGACGGGGACCAACAAAACTCATTTCCCCCATCAGGATATTAAAGAATTGGGGTAACTCATCAAGCTTAAATTTTCGTAAAACTGCGCCAAATTTGGTCACCCTTGGATCGCCCCGTATTGTAAAGTCTGAGGTAATACCTTTAACTGATCGCATTGTTCTTATCTTTATAATCTTGAAAATTTCACCATTTTTACCGACTCGTTTCTGAGTATAGAAACCATTATGTTTTGTTTCTATCGTTGATATTAACCAGCAAATAAAAATCAACCATGAGAATAAAATCAAACCAAACAGTGCCAGGCATATATCAAAGCTACGCTTACAAAACTGTTGCCTGTTATTCATGAACCTGATTCACCAAATTTCTGAGTGCGGACAATATGTTCTTGAAAAAGAACAGATGACACTTTATGAAAAACTGGAATTGCGTTAAACAGCTCTAAAAATCTTCTAATTGGATAAAGCAAATTAACCAGTAATTTTATATCAGGGCGATAAACAACATGCAGTTCAGAATATTCGCGTTTAAACCCCAGCTTACACAAAAATTCCTGCATATTAGTTTCATGCGAGATTGAGCGGCTACCATTAGAAACCGCCAGGCCATTTTCATTTACATAACACTCAAGTATACGATGAATCATTGCATAACTTGCATATTCACGAAGTGCTGCAGGCGTTATATCAATTGTATGCATAAAAACACCATTATCTTCTACCAGGCATATAATGTACCCCAGCAGTTCTTCATTCTTGGTACAAGCCCAAATATCGAAGATTGATTGTCCGCACAAACTTTTTATAAATGCATTAAACGCCTCCCTACTTTTAGGCTTAGCGTGTTTATATCTTTGATAGCACCTAACATGGCACTCATAACCTTGTTGGCTTAGCCATTCAGGGCTGACCTGTTTTATTTCAAGACGTTGAGTTCCTCTACGAATTTTTGACCGTGTATTAGCAGAAACATGCTTAAAATCATAATGCCGACAAACTACCGCCCACCAATCCGTTGGCGAGTTGACAGCTGCTGTTTCATAGCGCACAAACAAAGCCCCGGTTTTCTTAAGGAGCTGTGTCGCTTCATCATATGTGAAATCAGTATATACGGGCATTGCCGCTGCAGAGATTAAAGCCCCGTGATATTTCATCCAGGACACGCCTCCCAGAGTTATCACTGTATCACCTTGAGATATCAAAAATTCTGCATAACTTCTGAAACTCAAATCCAATGGTTTTGGCATACAGCAATTCATATTCCTTTCTCATTTGTAGCTTAAAACATAAAACAATCAATCGTCACATTATTGAGTTTCTTTGTCTTTTCTAACCCAGCTAACCAGCATACTGCCTCTACCCATTATACTGGCCAGAGTCCAGATAAATACATGTAACTTACTTTCCGCAGATTGCATATTCCTCGCAGTAACATATAGTGGATCAACGGGCGTTGTAGTTTTAAGTTGATACACGGATAAACCAACCCTGTTTAGAATATGCTTCAGCGTTTTTGGCGTAAAGCCATGAACATGATGTGGGGGCGCTACGGTTGCGACGGTATTGCGCTTGCCTCCCATAAGTAAACGTAACTGGGTTGGAAGTGCATCTTCATTTGGCGTAGCGATCATTGCGAAGCCTCCCGGCACTAATAAACGTTTAACTTCAAGCAGTGCATCATAGGGGTTTGGTAAATGCTCTATGACATCTCGAAGCCTGATAAAGTTAAACTGATTAGCTTCAAAGCCACTTTCCAGCAAGGGGGTATTACGAATATCGACTTTTAATTTTTCCCGACCCAGCTCTATTAATTTAGTATCTATATCTACACCAACCGCTTCCCACCCGCAATCTTCTGCCGCTCGCACTGATGAGCCTGAACCACAACCGATATCCAGGAATTTACCCGGTGGTAAGTCATGCCCAACAAATCGCGATATTAGTTTAACTTGTTGATGAAGCTGTTTTCGATCGTGTTCGAGTACCTGCTGTGTAATTTCATGCTGAAACCGTGTGTACTGAAAATCCAGCGACATCTCGGAGAATTCCGTCGATGGTTCGAAAAAGGGCATTGGATTTAAATAAATCATTGAGCACTTTCTGCATTGTCCTATATGCCAGCCATCTACTTCAGACAGCTCACTAAAAGCATCCGCTCCGCATACATTACAAGATATCCATACACTGTTTGTCATCACTTTACTCCCCGCAAAGCTACTAATCTTTTATCATTTAATTATTGTACAATTCCTACAAAAACCTAACAGTATCGCCGAGATAACATCGTCGTTTTAATTTTAATATTTCCTTCCTATCAACTATATTGCGTCAATCACACACCCTTGCCAGGTTTGAAATATCCAAACATTTGATACACGCCCTGTTTAAACAAAAACAAACACCTTCTTATAAATGGCCTGATATCTTGTAAATCAAAAATAGCAAACACATGTGGTTTAAAATACGGACGTAAATATTGTTTAAGAGAATACTTCTCCTGTTTCAAATTCATTAAGCTATAACCCACATCTCTTGTAATATCTACCCAGTAAATTCCAGTTTTAAAATCAAGACTTGTTGGAGCCTCATTATCAACCAGATGTTTGTACTGTAGCCACGGGAAATTAATACCACAATTTACCGCAAGCAGCGTAGACAGATTATGCCGACCATTAACTTCCATGAGCTTGTAGAGTCCGTCTCGAGTATCTCTTTTAAATTCAGTACAGGCATAACCATAGAACCCCATTGCCCGCAAAATTTTTCGACCCGGTTCAATGACTTCAGGAATTGACTTACTCAGTGCCACACGCGGTGACCCCCACCATGGAGGTGCATTTCTGATGTGCTGTGATGTAAACTCGACCAGGGGTTGGCCATCCCAGAAATACGCATTGTAGTTAACCACTTCCGCATCATCACCTGGAATTATTTCCTGCAACATAACTTCAAGACCCGCTGCTGTCGCTTGCTGATAAATAGAAATCATCTGCTCAGCATTATCCACAGGAAACATCTTTCGCTTAAAGTGGGCATAAAAGAGATGACTTTGACTGGGTTTTACCAGACATGGAAATTCAACCTGTTTGCAATAAGCCTCTACATCATCTATCGATTGAGGAACAATTGTTTTTGGCGCTGGAACACCTTTTTTATCGGCTAATGTATAAGTGTATTTTTTATCTATGTATTGGCTAACAATATCCCATTCAGGGCATGCGATTAAGTAGTGTTTTTTTAACCTGTTTTTATATCGCGCTACAGCGACTACTGTTTCATCAGATACCGGAAACAAAACACCACCTTCGAAACGCTCTGCACACTCCACTAACAGATCAACAAATTGCGTTTCCTGTTTCTCAGGGTGTGGCGCAATGATGCTATGTTTTATATATTTTGAGACATGCCCCATATCCTTCTCATCATAATGCACCATTATGACAGGCACCCCCATTTTCCCAAGAGCACGCACAACCCCTAGTGCCATTGTATGCCCGGAAAGTACGATTGCGGGTTTCATTTTATTTTTGGATTTCATTGTATTGTTATCCATTAGGTATTCATTTGTACTTTTTTTATTAAAAAATGATCTAGCCACTGAATAAATTTACTTTATTGACATCGCCCTTCTGCCCTGGAATATGACATTGCATGTAAGAACTACAAACTACAACCCATTAATAGCGCATATTTAAAGTCTACGACACATTACAATTTTATATCTCACCTCTAACTGACTAAACGAATTACGATTGACATAGATCAACAAGAATTCACACTATTAAGACAGTAGTGAATCACTGTCATCGAGCGACTTTATATCTGACTGGATTCAGTAGACAAGTGGCCTAAATTCACCAGATCAAAACAATGCCCTTAATGATTATTATATAAATAGATTTAGTAATTTAGTTGAATAACTTAGTGGAGTGGATCTGTATGATTTTTATTCTAGATTCAATCTAATAATTACAGTAAACGCTTAAGATTCACACTAATTATTTTAAACAGAAAATGACAGTATCTACACATCGCCAATATTAAATATGCCACTATTAAATGCGCCAGAATCAAGCCCACAAAATCCATTATAGCTAAACGTCATCGGGGACTGACCAGTATAATCCATTTATCACATCTTGTATCATCTATATCTTTACTGTGTTATTAGTATTAAAATAATAATCTATCTTTAATAATTCATATTTTTATATAGTCAAGTACAATATATGACAGCTCTTAGCTTTTTATTTAAAAATTATTTTTCATAGATACATCACATTTATCTCACATAAAAAAGCCCATGTTTTTTAACATGGGCTCTAATTATTTTTTCAAAAAATATGTGTATTAAAAAGTAGGAGAATTATTCCACCCCGCACCATTCTTTACGCGTGTGCGTAGTGCATCTTCAGCCGTTTCAAGTGTGTAGTTGTAATTTGTAGTTGCATCAAATACGTTCTGGGGATTTCTCTCCTGTATTTTAGCACCTCCCAACAACCAACTTCCCTGATCACTCGCTTCTCCAGGCAATGGGTCAGATCCTGCCCTACCAGATAATATAGCATCTAGATCACTGACCGCTTCATAGATATTATTTTCAGAATTATACTGGCTATCCTGACTCGCCCAGCTCGCATAATTCTTCCAGTTATAATAGTAATTATTAAAGGCATGAAACTTACCGTACCGCATACGTGGTGAGCGCTCAATAAGCCCCGAGAAATAATTATGATGTAGTGTTACCCGCATAACTACATCTTCAGGTTGTTGATATGCAAAACCTAATATCATTCCATAATTTCGAGCAGTGGGTGCTGTGGAAGAAAATACTTTAGTCCATGAAACTGTTATATCAGTAGACGCCTGACCTATCTCTATAAGCTCATCCTGAGCATTTGACACAGATACATGATCAATCCAGATATCAGATGATGCTTGCCTTAAAGAAATAGCATCCCTATTTTCAATATTCTCACCTGTATTAGCAATATTTTCTATCTTAAGATTGTGGATAATTACATTATTTACACCCCATAACTTCAAGCCATAAGCTAAAATGGTAATATCTGCATCACTCCCATCAATAGTCGTATTTGATTTTACATTCAGTGGTGATTTTAAATTAATAGCCCCTGATACATTAAATCTTATCCATTGGGAACCTTGCCTGGCTGTACAATCACGCAAACTATCCGGACCAGAATCATTCAAATTTTGGACCAGACAAACCTCCCCACCCAAACCACCAGTAGCGTTACCACCAAAACCAACCGCCTGATTTAAAAGAGCCTCCCATGGACGGTCACCAAATACTGGCGGTATTATTGGTTCAGGTTCAGGTACTGGCTCAGGCTCAGGCGCTGGACTAGCATCATCATCAACAATAGTGACCAGCGTAGTTATATTAGAACCAAGAACAGCACCACCTGCAACATTACCAAGCAGCACATTAAATGTTTCATCAGCTTCATCTTCAGCATCAGATACTATGGCAATACTTCCAGACTTACTTGTTTCGCCGTCCACAAATGTTAATGGTGTCCAGCTAAAATTACCATAATCCTGAGCAAATGTTGCGGTTACTCCCTGTGTTCTCCAGTCAACTGTAACCTCACCAGCACTGCCACCAACACGATTGATAGTTATATTGACGCTTCCATCGCTCTCACCTACATTATAAGTAGACCCAGCTATTTCAAAGAAACCTGATTTTATAACTGCATTAATGGTATTTAACTGTGCGTCTGTGCTCAGCGGTAACTGCGTGACAACTTCACTGAATGCAAAGCCAGGGTCTGCTGGTAATATGGCATCAATATCTGCTGCCATACTATTTGTATTTACATTCACCAGTGCAACAGCAATGGCAGTTAAAATTGCGCTGGGAGTATGCGCCTGTGCAGCTGCTACTGCTGTGCGAGTTTGCTTAAGCATCCCATCAGTAATAGTAACATCAGAAGTTGTCATGGTAGCACTCGGCACACTCAGGTTAATCGCAATATCCATAAGCGTCGTGGCATCAGCACCATTTACATTCAAACGATTAACTAGCGCCTCAACAAGAACCTGCCCCGCCACTACATTTGCAGTTGCAGCAATTCGAACATCAGCCCCAGATCCACGACCGTCCAACACGCCATCTGTCATATCCCCAGCAATGGCATCAATTATATTATCGCCAGTATAGTTTAAACCGGAAATAAGCAATGTGGATTGTGTTCGGCGAATAACCTCGCCAAACGCCTCACTCGCTTTAATTATAACCGCAACATTAGCCTCATTAATAGGCGTTGCAATAGGATCTACCACTAATACAGAATCAAGACCGAAATTAAGCTGATCAAGAACAACTTGCTTTGCCGCTGATAGATTAGATAGAGTCAATCCACCGGACATTGCCTGAGCAGTTTTCACTATCAACGTAGAAAAAGGATTAATATTTACAGTATTAGCAGATGAATCCATAGCAACAGATAACAATGTAAAATCTGGCTCGGCACCTGTGACCATGTCTGTTCCGCCTGTTGCCATAATTACAACAGGGTAGTTTGTGCCCTGGGGCAGGTTAATAGTGTAACTAGCTGCAGTATCACTAGCAGTGCTACCTAAAACTGCGCCTGTAGAATCGGTAATTTTAATTTGAGCAGCAGTAATCGGCCCGTCGCCAACGCTACCGCTTATCGTAGCTTCAGGTATAGAAGGATCAGAAAGATTGCTATTAGTATCGTTTACCCCCACACATGCTGTGATTAGTAATCCCAGTATGGAAACATGTAGTATTTTTAAAGCATAGGGAGTGTATTTAAATAAAGAACGTAAGAAATACGTTCCGCAAGTACGGAAATATTTGTGGATCATAAAGTGTTGCCTCATAAAAAATAATGAATTGTTTCTCCTTGAATATTGATCATTGTTTTTTTTATTTGATGTGGATAATAGCCAGTAACTTAAATATCCCCGTGAGCTACTTCACGGTATCACTTATCACCCAAATAGATTAATCAAATATGTGATAAAAATCACTTATTACATCCATGCAGAGCACTGAAAACTGTGAGGAATATCAAGTTTCAACATTACTCACCGTTCACTCTATCTAGGTTATTTAGTGAAAAGCCAGCAGCACTACTGATTAGGTAATGTGAATACTGGTTAGATATGAGACTTTAAAGAGGCTTGAAAGCAGGTTTAAAATTCGCTATGGATATTTGTCTATACAGGTTTTATGGCGGTGTTAATATGCATGAGGTGTAGAAATAATTCAAAGATTACTCAATATAAACTTGGATTGCTCAAATATTCATTAATATTTTAAAATTAAGCAGATGAATATGTTACTCACCTAAGCTTCAGTTTTGCCACATAGCTAAAACCAATATAAGCGATTGAGATACCTAATAAATTTGCCATAAGATCAAGCAGCAATGATCCTCGGTTAATGAAATATTGAGCAATTTCTGTAGCAATCGCCAACACGACTGCGGCACTAATCACTATTAAGAGAGCTCGAGCTCGTATAAAGTATAGAGTAAGTAAACGCTGCCATAAGACTGTAAGAATGCTGAACAAAAAAACATGGCCGATAGCTTCACTTATGTCCACTCGAGTAATTGTATAAGAAAAAAAAGAGGATAAAAAATTAGATAATGTTAAATCATAACGAACTGTGACGTAACCTGGTTTAAGCAAGACAACAACAGTCAGCACTAACCAGCTTAAAGCCATCAACCAGGAAATAACTGGATGATTTAAACTTATTATATATCTCATTAAATTAAGCCCATTGCTCCCAACATCACTGCGTTGACCTTTTTAACATCATACTTCTCTTCAGCTATCTGACGACTTTTCCGCCCCATGCGTTCTATATCAGCCGTGTGGTAAATAAAGTACTCCATGGCTTCTACTAGCTTTTGAACATTTTTTACTGGAATCAAAATACCGTTATCTCCGTCTTTTACTGTTTCACGACATCCAGGGGCATCAGTAGTAATAACAGGTCGCCCAAGCGCCAGCGCTTCCAGCACACTGCGTGGTGTCCCCTCATGATAAGAAGGTAAAACATAAACTGATGCATCGGCAATAGGTGGCCGTACGTCATCTAAGCGACCAAGAAACTCAATAGTTCCCTTTTCTGTCCAGATGTTCAAATCATGCTCAGAAATAGCGGACGGGTTATTATCAATGAATCCAACTAACCTGAATTTTACCTCTGGGTACTTCTGTTTGATAATACTAGCGGCTTCAACGTATTCGTAAATACCCTTATCTTTTAATAAACGTGCAATAAGTAAAAATGATAAAGATGAAGGAAAAGATTTGGGGTGAAAAAAGCTAAGATCTACTCCCGAACCATTGACCAAAACCGCATTTTCCTGACTCTTTAGAATTCCCAGATGTAAAAAAAGATGCATATCATCTGGATTCTGGAAAAAAACTCGTTGATTAAAACTAAGAGCCAAACGGTATAGCCTTTGTGCTATCATACCGACTATCTTTGATTTAAAGTTCGCCTTAGAAAATGCATAACCGAGCCCTGATATCATTGAATAAATTTTTGGAACACCAGAAATTCGTGCAGCGATTGAACCATAAATCACCGGCTTTATTGTATAACCAAAAAAAACATCGGGTTTTATAATATTACATAGTTTGACAATATGAATCAGAGATTTAATATCCCGCAGTGGCTTCATGCCTGTTCTATCAATGTCTATATCTTGATAAATAATCCCTATTTCTAATAGCGCATCCTGGATATCTTTAGAAGCATTTGGTGCGCAGGCATAAACCTGATGACCTGCTGCCAGCATTTCCTGCATCAATACCCCGCGGAAAGTAATTAAAGACTCTGCAATACCTCCTAACACTAAAACACGCGCCATTTATCTTTCCTTCTAGTTTACGACTAAAAACTGGCCTTTTTGCATTAAATCATTCAATTTACAATTTAAAAATTCATTTAATCATTTCGACCCAGTTTAAGTTATCAATTATTGTGTGAAAACAAATATATGTTTGTATATTACTGTCTTATTTATCTCTTATTTATTAATTCATACAACACTTCATATTGATTAATAATTTTTTCTATTGAAAAGAAGTCAAGAACTCTCTGCCGTGCCTTTTCTCCGAGCCGTTCACGCTCAACAGAACCTGCATCTATCAATGCCTCCCAGGCTTTAGCCAATAGCTCCGAATTTCTAGGTGGAACTACTTTACCTGTTTTTCCAACAATCCATGCGGAATCACCCACATCAGTAACCACGCACGGAACACCACACGCCATTGCTTCTCCAACAACATTTGGAAACGCTTCTCCATAAGCAGAAGAAGTGCAAGCAATATCCAAACCTGCATTTATCTCAGGCGTATCAGATCGCTCACCTAAAATAAAAAACCGATTTTTTAGCCCGCTTTTCTTAATTAGTTCCATAATTGTGAGATTACTCTCATCAACATCTCGACCGGCAAGAACAAAATAAACATTTTCATGCTTTTGCGCCAGACAGCCAGCCGCTTTAATGAAATTAATATGGTCTTTCATTGGATGATACCGACAAATTAAACCAATCAAAATATCGTTGTTTTTAATTGATAATTTATTACGAAATGTACTCCGTGCAGTATAAGACGGCTTAAATACCGAACAGTCAAAACCATTTGGAATGACAATTGTACGATTTTTTCTGTAACCAAATTGCTCGTGCTGAACAGCACTTTTTTTTGAATTGTATATGATTTTATTTGGCATATTAGAACAGTTGGCAGCAATGTTAATAATTAATTGTGTTCTTTTTTTCTCATATCTAATATCAGACAAAGAATGACGAATATTCCAGAGCATTGGTATATTTTTAAATAATAATAAGCGGGTTATAATAGCTGCAATATTACCGTGATACATCCAGCCCTGAACAATATTTGGCTGAATTTTACGAATGAAAGAAGACAATCGAAAAACAGATAGCAGGAATGATGTATTTGCAGACATTTCCACCGAATATACAGGAACTCCCAATTCTTCAATTTTGCACCCTAACACTCCCTTGTCTTTTAATGAGATTACAGTAGGTTCAAAACGAGATAAATCTATGCCAGACAGCAATTTATATAACATCATTTCTGCCCCACCTGTTGTAAGCCCGGTAATTATATGCACTATTTTAATCATTTTAATATCACTATAATAACGACCTTCGTCTGGAAATAAATAATAATATAGCTGTAGCAATAAACAAAGAAAAACCTCCAACCAAAGCATGATGAGGATTCCCATACATTACATTAGTAGCAAAAAACATAATCCATGCAGCTCGAAATATAACAAAAATATACTCACCATTAGAAGGCAGCATTCGATCAAACACCCTAAGCATGAAACCATAAACAAAACATACAATCAGAACACCCGGAAAACCCATACTAAAATAAGAAAAAGAAAGAAGATCCACAGGTATTGGAGCACCAAACTGTTCTACGTTTAACATGGTCACTGTCGGTGGAAGATCTTTTAAATCAAGTAACCTTTGTGGCAAAAGATAAACCACACTTATTGGTATATCCATAAACCAGCGGTACATAATATCAACAGGAACCACTTTAATCGTATTTGCTAATGTCACATAGGGAAATGTAAACTCATTTAACATATTGCTTACAATAGAAATTGGGTTACTAGAAAACGTATCAGCCTTATCAAAAAAACTATCTGGATCAATAAAAAAATGAAACCCCTCTTTCCCTAACAGTATAAATAAAAAAAATAGTATCGAACCCACTATAATAAGTTTATAATTTAATTTATTATCTCGCATCATTTGTGCAATTGGAAATATGAATAAATATGTAATCAAGTACAATCGTCCGCTTTGATGAAAAAGAATAATAAGAGACAGAAAAAATGTAATTACAAAAAAAACTCGTGAAAAAAACAACATCATTCTAGTACTTGAGCTTTTAATAATTGCAAAAAAGAAATATGAAGAAACAATAACTAATGGAGCAACATTTTTAAGAAATGCAAATCGCGATATAACAGGTGGCTCTGACCCACGAAATGCTGCAGCCAATTCAATCATTATGGCTACACCACCAATAGAATACGCGTAAAAAAACAATGCAATAGAACCCAAACAACCTAATATTATTCCAATAATAAGTAGATTTTTATTCTTAATTTCTATTTTTTTTTCGACCGAATTGATCGTGACATCACTACACCTACCAACACCTCTTCCTCTATGTAATATATTCTTAAAATAATAGCCAAAAATGATAGCCAAATATCCAGATAGGCTAGCCAACGAGGCAACGAGAAAAACAACATCATCTAATGAATTTTTAAATATCCAGAAACCCGCTCCTGCATTTTTACTAAAATAAAAAAATAAAAGATATAGCGGGATAACACAGAACAATACAATAAACATAACACTTACGGGCAATAAAAAATCTATACGACATCGTGGTTTTTGACGTAAAGTCTCAACACAAACGATAACACCAAATAATAATAATGATATTGGCACAGCATAAATTCCCACTTTATAAGCCTCCTACAACAACAATCAGAAACAATTGTTTTGATCTAGATACCATAATATTCATTAACTCATTCTATTACTTAACTAAACAAAACTTCCAAATACTGAGTAGTGATCTCATCTAAAGAAAACTCACTCAGACTTCGCCTGCCCTCCCTGTCAACAACCTCAGATTGTAATGATACCAACATAGCATTTGCCAAAGATTTCACGTCCCCCACAGGCACAAGGAGACCGTACTCTCCATGATTCAAAATTTCTGCTGGACCACTTGGGCAATCTGTTGAAACGACAGATATACCTATAGCTAATGCCTCAATCAATACTGTGGGTAACCCCTCTGTCTCTGATGACAACACGAACACTTTTGCCCGTGACATATATGCATAGGGGTTTTTAACAAAACCTGGCAGACAAACATCATCCTCAACATTAAATTTCATAACTATATTTTCAAGCTGTTGCCGCATTTTGCCTTCACCAAGAATAATAAGTCGCGCCCTTAACTCTTTACGCACCTGAGTAAAAGCATTAATAAGAGTTGTAAAATCTTTTTCTTTTGTTAATCGCCCAATAGCCAGAAAAACGGGTGGCTCACCTAATTCAAACCAGGGGTGTTGTAGTGACTCTCTCGCTTTATCTATGAGTTCTGGCGTAACCACCGGATTGTAAATTACGTTAACATGATTCGGATCTAGCTTGGTCACCAATAAAAAATCATTTTTGGCTGCTTCAGATACAAATACAACTGACTTAGCAAATGGAAAAAATATCCGTATAAGCATTATCCAAAGTTTGCTCTTTATTGACGATAAATTCATTCGTTGACTTATCGTATTGTGCACGCTTACTACTATGCGTGTCTTTCTAGTAATTAGAGAAGCCCAAATTGCAACAAGATTTGCGTGAACCATAGCAGAAAGCATCACTGTCGGTCTTTCACGATACAAATAACATACGAGACCTGGCATACTTGTTAATACCCGTCGTGAACTAAGATTAATGACCCTAACCTCAATTGGCACTTCTTTTAGATAGGGCCCCTCCGCGTTGACCAACACAAGATCCACACTAAATCCACGCTCAACAAAACCTCGTGCAAGATTGAGCATAACACGTTCGACACCTCCTCCTCGAAGTGAGGGTAAATAAAGCGCAATCTTTCCTTTATTATTATTCGCCATTTCAGGTCATCTCCGTTTTTAACAAAAAACGTAAAAGCCTCTCACGGCTACCTGCAAGATTTAATACTAAAAGAACCACCACATACACACCACTTCCCAGAAATATTTGACCCAGTAAAGCTACCCATCCTCGATAACCAAGAGTCAGCCATAATACTAATGCCATGATCCCAGATGCGATAATAATTTTAATTGATTCCAGAGGTAACGCAGGTAGCCGGAACGCTCTTCGTCCAAATACTAAACTTAGGATAAAACCTACACTATATGATATGACTGTTGCATAAGCTGCGCCGATCAATCCAAATATTGGAATCCACCATATATTTAAAATCACATTCACACTTGCTGCAACCAGTACTACCTTGAGCTGTCCTATAGTGTTATAGCCAAGTTGAAAAGCAAGATCCAGTATGAAACTTTTAACCCCTGAAATCAGGGCCGCGAGGGCAATCCATGGAAATAAAAACAATGCTGTTTCTCGATAACCTTCGCCCAACATTACATTGCTAATATTCGGTGCACATATCGCAAATCCAATCGATGCTGGTACTGCAACAGCTAACAAAAGAAGACTATTTTTTCTAAATTGCTGACGCGCTGCTTCCTCACCTTGTTGCTCCATAGATCGAATAACAAGTGGGTAAGCTGCAAGATTTACTATCGCCATAAGCATTCCAATACTATGAAAGGCAAGATCATAACCTGGTGCATATAATCCAGCGGATTCAGCACCTAGAAACCATGCAATTAAAAATCGGTCTGAACTACTAACTATAAATGTTAATGCAAATGTTACTGCTAGAGGCAAACCGTACTGTAACAAATCAATAAATATCTGCTTGTTAATTCTACCAAGTTGCACACCTTTCCACTCACGCCCGGCAATAAGCAGAGCAGACATGAGGGTGCCTGCTAATAAACCAATTAAAGGCCCATATGCCCCTAACCCCTGAAGAATCAAAACACTTCCCATAACAAGAGCCAGAACCGCTTTGAGACCAGACATAAGACCGTAACTCAAAGGACGAAGTTGACTTCGAAGTAGTTCTAAATTCAGGTTATACCACGACTCTGCCCACAACAGCACAACAGCCAAAGATAGTAAACTTCTGTGAGATGGTTCTGATAAGAAAAAAAACATTATCAACGCCAACACTGATGTGAAGGAAATCATACCAAGAAAACTCATAACTATAACGGACATTATTACCTGAGGGCGCTCAATATGGGCTGGTAAAAAACGTAATAAACTGAGTTCCAGCCATCGGAAGAGGACTGACTGAAGCAAACCTACTGCTGCAATAACAAGCGCATAATAACCGTAGTCACCAGGATCTAACAGACGTGTGTAGATAGTAATTGCCAGAAAACTAACTAGCCCCGGCAATCCACGAGCTAATATATAAAGGGCACTATGTTGTAATAGCATTTTACAATCCTGACGATAAATGAGCACCTGATATTTTTAATTATCCAGCACTACTCCACATTCCTTTTTAACCTAGTTCAATATTGCTCATACAAATAAAAACTCTTATGGCACTTCAACTTATTCAAACTGCATTCTGTATATTTCTGACTTACTTACAGAAATATACTTAGTCAGAAATTTCTGAAGTTAATTATTTTTTATCCGAGTATGAATAGCCATAATATTTTCCATATCCATAGCGGCTACTTACTGCTTTCATTCCATTGAAAACAGCGCCACACAAATTTGCACCAGCCTGTTTTAACTGTTTTATACTTTGTTCAATTTCACGCAAAGGACTCTGCCCATCTCTAACAACTAAAATCGTAGTTCCCGCCATGCTTCCAATAATAGCTGCATCGGTTACCGCCAAAACAGGAGGAGAGTCGATAATGACATAATCAAATTTTTCTGAAAAGATATTCAGCACTTTTGTGACTTTATCATTCATAAGTAACTCGGATGGATTAAGTGGCACCATACCTCCAGGTACAATACTTAGATTATTTATTGCCGTATTATGGATACATTTATCTAACTCTATTTCACTTGAAATAGCATCTGACATACCAGGTTCTCGCTGAATATTAAAATAATTATGAAGCTGCCCTTTACGAAAATCGGCATCAACAATAAGAACACGCTTATCTATATCAGCTAACACAGCGCATAGGTTTACACTTATAAAAGACTTTCCGGAATCTGGACGGGAACTGGTCACCAAAATAATATTATTACGCGCATTCAACTGGGTAAAATGAAGTGATGTGCGCAAACTTCGCAAACTTTCAATCGCAAGATCTTCAGGAAAGGCAACTGCTAGAACTGCATTTTTTTTAATGTCACGCCGACTCTCTTTATATATTTTTTTCTGCTTATGACTATAAGGCACAGTGGCATATACTGGTAGACCAATTTTTTTCTCAAGAACATTTGGGTCTTCTACCGCTCCTCGCAAACTTTTACGAAGAAAAGCGGCACCAACTCCAATTAGCACCCCTAAAACCACTGACAAAGCAACAACCAGTCCTTTATTAGGCTTTACTGGCTTATTTGGTATGACCGCATAATCAACAATGCGCACATTCCCAACGGCACCCGCCTTAACAACCTTTAACTCCTGTGCGCTATTCATCAATGAAGTATACAGTGATGAGCTAACTTCCAAATCTCGTGTTAATCGTAAGATCTCCTGTTGTGTACCGGGCAAACCTCTGACTTTGTAATCAACTTTTTGTAGTTCTTTATTCAAGTTATGCATCTGTGCATCAATTGAAGCAATTCGGGGGTGCTCGGGTGTAAACTGACGGATCAGTTCTTCACGATCACTTCTTAACTGGGTAAGTTGTGCATCAACCGTGACAATTTTTTCCAGTGTGGACTGAGTCTCCAGAGAAAGGTCAACTGACCCTTTTTGTAGCCGATAATTATTAAGCGCTGCCTCTGCATTCTCCATTTTATCTTTTAGTACGGGAAGTTGCTTTTCAAGAAACTGTAATGTTTTTTCTGCCTCCGCTGATTTTCGCTCCACACTCTGCCGTAAATATATATTGGCAATTTCGTTGAGTATTGCAGTAATTTTTACACGATCAGGCCCTGTCAGTATTAACCGTAAAATGCCGGATTGTTTACCCTGCTCACTAATGCCCATAACTTTTTTAAGGTCATTGATAGCGGTAATTTTGGCTTTTTTAATTAATTTAAAATTAGTTCCCGGTTTACTAATTAATTCTGATACAAATAACTTTATATCACCTTCACCAGCAATTGATAGCTTAACCGGCTTACCAGTCTCACCCTGAACAAGAAAATTATCGTCTGAATCAAAAAGCTTAAAGTTATTATCGCTACTGGCTACAAGCTTAAACGGTTCACCACGATAAACCATTGGCACTTCAAAGTTTTCAACCTTGATGCGTTCTTTACTATGATCAATAATTAAATTTACAAACGGAAAATATTCTGGCTTAGCAACAATATCTAGTTTAAGGTTTTTAACAGCTGTACCCAGCACCATTCTTGATCTTATAATTTCAAACTCTGCAGTCACAGGTGAATCTTCCTGCAGCAACTCTGAGAGTTCCACCAAACCACTTATCCCTTCCGATCTCTCCTCAACCTGAAGTAATACGTCAGCCTGATATATGGGCTGAACGAGAACAGCATATAATCCACCTGTGATCAACATTAAAAAGACAATGCTAACAATCATCTTCCATGAATCTACAATAGTTCCAATAATTTCACTTAACTGAATTTCATCGGTCGAAGATTCCATGTTATTGATCTCTGTTGTGTTTAAACTTTTATCATGCTGTCTATCTTATTTTTGAAAATGCATATTCATATTAATTAATCAGTTTATTAACATGACTGCTCAGTAGCTGATAAATAAAATATACAACTTATTCAAAATCTCGCTTAAAGTCGGATTTAACATCAGATAAATTCCTTAACAAAGTTGAAGTGGGAACTAGCTGCTCGATTACGCGGTTCCAGCGTGTCACACCAGCAGTATCCACATACACTACATCCCGGGGTTTAAGTACAAACTGGTCACCCAGCATTAACGCCACCGGTGATTCTGAATTTAAATGAAACACTTTAGTTTCTTTTTGCTCTCCACGAATAACATAAATACGCCCGGGATTTGATGTTTCACGATCAAAACCTCCTACATCACTAATCGCCTCTGCCAGGCTCATCCTCCCCTTGTTCATCAGAATTGATGCAGGCCTTTCAACTTCCCCCATTACAAAAATTTTCTGCTCAACTCGATCCGGTATATTTAAAACATCTCCGTCCAGTAATATCATATTTAAAGACACGTCTCCCTGTTCATACATGGACAACAGGTTGATATCAATTACCTCTCCATTACGACTAAGCGTAACATCATTTAAGTTAGCCTCCCTGGTAACACCACCGGCTCGGTTAACCGCTTCGACTATGGTGAGTGGTACATCTGAAACTGGAAGAGGGCCAGGTGCAACTACTTCACCAACAATAAACACTTTCTGACTACGAAAAGCGGCTACCCGAACATCAAGCTGCGGTTTTGCAATGGCCCGTGAGATTTTTTTCGTTAGAATATTACGTACTTCACGTACCGTTTTTCCAGACACCTTGACCATACCTGCAAAGGGATAAAATATGCTGCCATCTTCTGCCACCAGATGTCCTGCCGCTTCTGCGCTTCTAAATTCACCCGCGGGAATAGTCAGCTCCGGGTGATCCCATACTGTAATATTAAGCACATCTCTCGGGCCAATTTTATACTTATAACGCTGCAGATCTTTTTTTCTTTGTGCCATTAATACTGAGGTAGACACCCGCTTTTTCTGGGTAGCCTGCTTATAAATTAAATCAGCTGTAATAGGAACAATCATCACACCCGAATCAGTTTTATACACACCCCGCTGTGAAGAAGGTTCATCACGCATATTCATGCCGGGGGAAATGGCACAGCCACTGACGAACAGTGCCAGGGTAAGAACAAAGATTTTTTTTATCATTTGAACCACTTACTCCATGAGCTTTGGTAGCCAGTCTGAAACACCTCTGCTTATCAGTTCGAGGGCAGTTTCAAACTTATCGTCAGACTGTCGATAGGGATCGGGCACATCAAAGTCACTCCACTCACCTATTCGATAAACCTTACCCCGGGCTCCGGGCTCCCGGGATTCTAAGGAACGTTTCTGCACCTCATCCATCACCAGCACCAACTCCGCCCAACGTAAAAGATCACGATTTAACTGCTGGCCCCGATGAGCAGATACGTCAATACCTCGCTCCAGCATAAGACGTATAACTGCCTTATCAGCCTGCTGTCCAATTAGTGCATCCAGTCCCGCTGACCTGACTTCAACAGACTGCATTCCGGCTTTATTTAATGCCTGCAGAAGCAAACCTTCAGCCATCGGGCTTCTGCAAATATTACCAATACAAACCACCAGAATACGATTAAACATTTAGGGCACTTTAATTGAATATCATCAAGTCTATATTTCCTGTGAACTATAAATCGACGGGTAATCATAACTCCAGAATGATTAAAAATTTATTCCACGATCACTCACTTATATCTTTGGATTCATATTTATTATAGAGTACAAAGCGAACTGGAATCGACATCAACATCAACAGTCTGCGAACCAATTGTAATGCTCACAGCCTTTCCCGCTGTAACAACACCCGACAAGGTAAACTTCACGATGTTATTCAACGATGCCGACCAGCTTGCAACCTCAGCCACCAGGCTGGTTGGGTCCGTTACCTGTACGACAGCACCATTATCTCCCACTAATGTATTCAATACGTCAGGTAACGCATCACTGGTAGCCAGCATAATGACAATCGTTTTGTCATTATCAACAATCGAGCCAACAATCGTATCACTGTATACACTCGACATATTGTCATCACCATCAGTAAACACCACGAGCATGTGCGCAGGCCTGCAACGCTCGATCAGTCCAGTAATATTTAAATCACCTTCTAATGCCGCCCCCATGGAATCATAAAGCGCAGTTTTATTTCTTAGTGAATGTAGATTAGTCAGAGCTGTTTTTATAGCAGGCAAATCTTCTGTCCACACCTGTTGTATCTCATAGTCATCGGAAAATGTCATCACCTGTGCTTCGTATACCTGTGGCATGTTATCCAGCATTTGAGTAAAGACATCTGCAACTAACTGGAAATCATCATCGATACTGCTTGAGTTGTCAGTTACCAACCCCAGTGAAAGAACTTTATCCTCGGCGGCAACCGCAGTAATCGCAAGACTTCCGTCCCTGTTAATGTAGGTTTCTTCGCCAACAGAAACGCTGGCGGTTTGCAGGTCTGCAACTGTCAAAACAGCCCCTTCAAGATCGGTGCCGTTTGCATACAATACTAGATTACCAAAACCATCATCCTGAGCACCCAGTACAAATACTTTACCTTCCAGTGTATTTTTAGGCACAAATGGCACCGCTGAATCTGAAGAAGAACAGGCAGAAAGTATAATGACAATCAGGAAATGAATGACTATTAGCCACAATCTGGAATAGCTGACAAATTGAATATTGCTGAATGCTTTCATCATTTACTCCTTTATAATTAATAACTACGGTAAACTTCCCTCGACTAAAAGTAAGGTGTCGATTTACTTAATTTCAGACTAAAGTCGCATACCTCTCTGTGGAGTAACAGGTACACTAATTGACAGAATAGTTTACATACACAATTTCATAGAAAGACACATATTCGCACGATTAAAGAATGATGAATTTTGCATTCCATTCATACATTGGGTTTACCTGTACCAACCATAAATACCATTAAAAAATCGAACGACTGGTTAATTAATAGCTCATTTCCCGAATTTAAATATTGCTTTAGATCAAATCAGAGCTTGTAATTTTTAACTCACCCCATATTGACTTTAAACACTAATTTAAAGAACACTTCACAATGACTGCATTGATTAAATCATTTTAAAAATTTGACACTTAAATTTCAGTCTGTAAAAACATTAATGATTCTCTTTTTCTATTGATATTTTTAAAATCATTCAAATTGAAACTACGACCTGCCCTACCTGCTTTTTATTATTGACCTCAAAAGATTAAAACCGATAAGATACGCCAAAAACCAATGCATCAATCGTCTCTCCATTAACTCTATAACGCTCCCAGTTTACCTGCCCAACAATTCCCCCCTGCCTAATCCAGCGTCCTGTTTCCAGACCAATTCCATAACTGATATCAATGCCATCTTCACTAATATCCTGCGATGCAGTATTGGTCTGTAATGTATAATCGGTTGTCCAGCTAAAAGCCCCCACGCGTGCCGTCAACTGTAGCTGACCGCTTACAGGATAGCGGTATACACTAGACAGCTGAAAACCCGTTGCGGTTTGTGGGTAGATATCCTGGCCATTCGCAAAATAGTCATTAATACCGGTGATGGTGCCGTTAATAGACGCACTCACATCACCTAGATCGACATAAGCTAACTCAACACCCCAGCGCGACCTGTATTCATAGCCCACAAATATCTGTGCCATGGCACGATTGTTATCAATGTCACTGATCGATGCATTTATCCCTCTGTTAACCAGTTCTTTATTCAGATCACCACCACCAGCACCCCCCCATGCTATTCCCAGGTTTCCTCCAACCATCCACTGACCCGCCAATAGTGAGTTGCTAATCAACAACAAAACAAGACTTGCTATCTGAGTTATTTTCATTTTTTAATATCCTTGTTTCTTAACCCTATACCCCTGAGAAATAATGCCAGCACCAACATCAAAGGATGCCAGGCACCACCACTACTGTTGACCTGTACGGTGACCGTTTCATTTTCAGATTCGAGGGCCTGAGCCACGCCTCCCGGATCAACTATGCGCTGATTTGCCAGGCCATCCGCATCATTTTCACCGCCATCTTCTATATACAACTGCACACACCAGTGGCCAGGAGTCAGATCTGGCGTATAGGCGGCATCGCCTGGTGGTGGACAGTAACCCTGCAAACCTGGCGCTGAGGATAAGCTGTTTTTACGATCCTCTTTGAAGTCTTCCCAGCCCATCGGCAGCAATTTTCGATATATCGCATTATCCGGTATCTCTGTAAGTTGCGGCAGTACAACCCTGACCGAACCACCCACGGCCGGTAAGTCAGAGACAATGAAATCAAACAGGCCACCCAGGTTGTTCATCTCATCTACTGGTGCGTTTCCCGCGTTTCCAAAATTAGACACATCGGCAACTGAAACACCGGCCTGGCTGGCACCGGCCTGAAAGGCAACGCCGCCCAATGTTAATCTAAGACCTGTCTCGGCCTCCATCAAATATTGATCAGCGGCCTGACCTTGCAGTACATTTCGGGCGTCAATTGCATCAAGGTAATCAGCAATACCATCGTTGTCGAAATCACCAAAACCTTCAACCGCATCTGCGACTCCATCATTATCACTGTCGCTTGTTAAAGACAGTTGTGGTGCCTTAGCAACCACGTTCAGCATCAGTTCGGCAACACCATTCGCACGGCCATCATTCACCACGACCCGAAGCCTGTAAACGCCTCGAACGACGGCGGCCGGATCGAAAATGAAAACCCCATTATTGATAACACCGTCATTATCCACCAGGGAATTGTCCGTCGCGCTCCAGTCATAAGACTGGGTATCGTCACTGTTCGGATCAGAAATGATTGCGGTTACCGTCACAACCCCATCGGCCTGGCTAACGATATGGGTCTGGCCGTCTCCCTGGTCAGCACTCAAGCTAACGCGCGGTGCCACATTAGTTTCCATCAGTTCAATAGTGTGCGTTACCTGCACCCCAACAACTGCATTACTGGCCTCCCCTAGTGTGATGATAATCGTCTCGGTACCCTCGGTTAAGCTATCAGCCAATACATTAAAGCTAACACTGGCTTCAGTGCCCTCACTAATAGAAAACACACCATTGGTAAAATTATGATCTGTACCCGGTGTAGCAGTACCACTCACGGTAAATGGCACGGTCACCGGATAATTTACGGCCGGACCATTAAGTGCCAACAGCACCGTTCCTGAGCTACCTTCGGCGCTCACCTGGCGGGTTGCCAGTTCCACCAGTGGTATAATATTAACTATCTGCGTTGCGGTGCCGGTATTTCCGGCTAAATCAGTGGCGGACCAGGTCACAACATGGTGTCCCGGTGACCGATAAATATCCAGATCAGGCGTGGCCAGCAGATTCCCATCCAGGGTATCCACAGCAGTCGCCACACCAAAATCCACCTGGGTAAATAGTCCGCTCGCATTAACCGTGATATCTGCTGGGGCTGTGACAACAGGGGGATTATCATCTATCACAGATAGATCAAAAGCGGGCAGATTAACTGTCACGATTCCATCACTTACCCCAATAACAATGCCTGATGTACTACCCACATCAACGGCTAAAGGTGTACCACTCAGTTCCCCCGTCGAGGTATCGAAACTCGCCCAGCCCGGCGGGTTGATAATACTGAAGCTCAGTGTACTACCCATATCAGGATCACTCGCGCCTGGTGTAAAGCTGTAGGGGCTGCCTTCACTTATAATGGTATCTGGCGTCCCACTGATAGTAGGAGGGTCATTAAAGCCGGTGACTGAAACCGTAAAACTTTGATCCACGGCCACTGTCCCATCATTAACCCGTAGGGTAACGCTGTATGCACCCTGCTCATCATCACCAGGTGTACCACTCAAAAGCTGTCTACTCGCATCGAAATTTAACCAGCCCGGTAATGTCGGTGCACTGTAGGTCAGAGTATCCACCACATCAATGTCACTGGCGGTGAATGTATAGCTGTATAACACGTCTTCTGCAGCAGCAGTACCGGCGGTACTGGTGATGACTGGCGCATCGTTGGTATTCGTTACGAGTACACTAAAAGTAAGACTATCTTCAGCACCTACCGAATCCCGCACACCTACAATAATATTGTCAGTGGTGCCCACGTCACTATTTAACGGCAAGCCGTTCACCATCCCAGTTACCTCATTTATACTCATCCAGGTGGGGTTGTTTTGTAGAAAATAGGTCGCTGTATCTCCGATATCTGGATCTGTGCTAGCGACCATAAAGCTATAAACGGCATCTTCCGCTATGCTGGTTAGTGGTGAGCCACTCATGGTTGGAGATGAATTTTCGCCTATGATGGTAATATTGAAACTGACTGTACCAGTGGCTGCCGCCGCATCCGTCACTGTCAGAATACCGCTAACCGTCGTGCCCACATCAGAAAGCGTCGGGATGCCCGATAACTCACCTGTCACCGAGTTAAAGCTCAACCATGCTGGCAGCGTTGCATTATGGGTAAAGCTCTTTGTATCAGCTGGATCCGGGTCTTCGACAACCGGTATAAAACTGTAAAGGATATTGATAAGCGCACTAGCATTAGGTGTATTGGTAATGACGGGTGAATCATTAACGTTAGTTACCGCAGATGTAGCCTCACTAATTACACTTTCAGCAATACCTCTGGCATCGGTGTAACTGCCCACAACACTGATTGCTGATCCAACATCTAACTGTACCGTGGTATAAACTGTTCCCGTCGCACCACTGATGTTAACGCCACTTCGCCGCCACTGGTAAATGACAGTACCCATGCCATCTGCATCCGTCAGGCTGTTACTGGCCGTTAAAGTATCACCTTCTGATGGGGTCGCATTATCTATATTCACCGTTCCAACAGGGAGGTCATTCACATTTAGAATGGGGCCCGCACCACCGCTGCTAACGGCTTCATTAGTGCCTTCTCCATCTGTGTAGCTGGCAATAACGGTAATGATAGCGCCGACATCGTCATCACCCAGGGTATAACTAGCACCGGTCGCACCTGCAATATCGACACTATCCCTTTGCCATTGATAGCCGACCGTGCCCATGCCATCCACATCGGACAGGGTATTGGCGGCGTTTAAAACTTGATCTTCGGTGGGGGCGCCGCTAATACTAACGCCACCGACAGGTGCATTATTAACATTGTCGACCAGTGACGTGGCGGCACTGGACACACTCTCTGCAGTACCCTGTAAATCGATATAACTCGCCACAACACTGATTGCTAAACCAACGTCAGCCTGTACAGTAGTATAGCTCGCGTTCGTTTCACCACTGATATCACTTGCGCCTCGTTGCCACTGGTAGCTAACCGTACCCATGCCATCCGCATCGGTCAGGCTGTTACTTGCTGTTAAGATGTCTCCTTCGGCGGGTGTGGTGTTATCGATATTGACCGTACCGCCGGGGAGGTCATTTATATTGACGACCGGACCTACACCACTACTACCCACAGATTCACTTGTACCGCCACCATCAACATAGCTGACCAGCACCGTGATCAGTGTGCCGACATCATCATCGCCCAGTGTATAGCTATCACCCGTTGCATCGGTTATATCTGCACTATCACGCTGCCACTGGTAGCTGAGTGCACCCAAACCATCGATATCTGCCAGGCTGTTCGATACATTTAAAACCAGATCTTCGGTGACGATGCCGCCGATTATGACTGTACCGGTGGGTGGGTTATTTACATTGTCGACCAGTGACGTGGCGGCACTGGACACGCTCTCCGCAGTACCCTGTAAATCGGTATAACTCGCCACAACACTGATCGCTAAACCAACGTCAGCCTGTACAGTGGTATAGCTCGCGTTCGTTTCACCACTGATATCACTTGCGCCTCGTTGCCACTGGTAGCTAACCGTACCCATGCCATCCGCATCGGTCAGGCTGTTACTTGCTGTTAAGATGTCTCCTTCGGCGGGTGTGATGTTATCGATATTGACCGCACCGCTGGGGAGGTCATTAACATTTATGATGGGACCTACACTGCTGCTACTTACAGATTCACTTGTACTACCACCGTCAACATAGCTGGCCAACACCGTGATCAGTGTGTCGACATCATCATCGACCAGAGTATAGCTATCGCCCGTTGCATCGGTTATATCTGCGCTATCGCGTTGCCACTGATAACTCACCGCGCCCATGCCATCTATATCTGCCAGGGTATTTGATGCGCTTAAGATCTGGTCTTCGGTGGCAATGCCACCAATTGTGACGCTGCCGGTGGGTGGGTTGTTTACGTTACCAACCAGTGACGTGGCGGCGCTGGGCACACTCTCAGCAGTGCCCTGTAAATCGCTATAGCTCGCCACAACGCTAATAGCAAAGCCAACATCAGCCTGCACAGTGGTATAGGCTGCTCCTGTTGCACCACTGATATCGCTACCACCTCGTTGCCACTGGTAGCTAACACTGCCCATGCCATCCACATCTGTTAGCGTATTACTCGCGTTTAAGGTGTCACCTTCGCTGGGGGTGGTGTTATCTATAACCAGTGCACCTTCAGGAGGGTTATTGACATTACCAACCAGTGCTGTGGCGGCACTGGATACACTCTCGGCGGTGCCCTGTAAATCGGTATAACTCGCCACAACGCTAATAGTAAGGCCAACATCGGCCTGCACAGTGGTATAGGCTGTTCCTGTTGCACCACTAATATCACTACCACCTCGTTGCCACTGGTAGCTAACGCTGCCCACACCATCCGCATCTATTAGTGTATTGCTCGCATTTAAAGTGTCGCCTTCGTTGGGGGTGGTATTATCGATATTGACCGAACCGCTGGGGAGGTCATTTATATTTATGATGGGACCTACACTGCTGCTACTTACAGATTCGCTGGTGCCACCACCATCTGTATAGCTGGCAACAACAGTGATTGTAGAACCGACATCATCATCACCCAGGGTGTAATTTTCACCGTTTGCATCGATTATATCTGAACTATCACGTTGCCACTGATAACTCACCGTTCCCATGCCATCTATATCTGCCAGGGTATTTGATGCGCTTAAGATCTGGTCTTCGGTGGCAATGCCACTAATTGTGACGCTGCCGGTGGGTGGGTTATTTACATTGACGACCAGTGTGGTAGCTTGACTCGTTACACTCTCAGCGGTGCCCTGTAAATCGGTATAACTGGCCACAACACTGATAGCAAAGTCAACATCAGCCTGAACCGTGGTATAGCTTGCAGTGATTTCACCACTGATATCACTTCCACCCCTCTGCCACTGATAGCTAACACTGCCCATGCCATCCGCATCTGTTAGTGTATTACTCGCGTTTAAGGTGTCGCCTTCGCTGGGGGTGGTGTTATCGATATCGACTGCACCGCCAGGGAGGTCATTTACATTTACAACGGGGCCTACACTACTACTGCTAACAGATTCACTAGTGCTATCATTATCTGTGTAGCTAGCTAGAGCTGAAACCAGCGCATCAACATCATCATCACCCAGAGTGTAACTGTCACCCGTTGCGCCTGTTATATCTGCGCCATCTCGCTGCCACTGGTAACTGATTACGCCGATGCCATCAACATCTGCCAGGCTGTTAGATACGCTTAAAACCTGGTCTTCGGTGGCGGTACCACTAACTACGACTGTACCTGTTGGGTTATCATTCTGTGGAGTAATCGTCACACTGACCACATGTATTGCGAATTCAACACCGTCGGACACCTGCACAATAAAGATATCTGAACCGTTGCTATTGGTACTCGGTGTATAACCTATAACCTTACTGGTTCCCGTACCACTTGCAGTAGCTGTACCCTGAGTAGCCGCACTGCTAATACTCCAGTTCAAGGTATGTAAATCTGCATCTGTGGCATCAAGCGTCAAACTAAAAGCAAGCGGACTACTATCCTCATCCATGGTCACTTCACTACTGGCGCCTTGAGTAATGACAGGTACAGCAGCCTGTACCGTGAATGAGCCGAGAAGCACCCACAGTAACACCCACACCACAATTCCTGTTTTGTTATCCGCTAGCATTCCACTTCTCGTTCATCATTTAATTATTGCGTCGAATTAACCTGTATATTTCAATCCTCTGAGGGTTGTTTGATAATTACGGAAATATAAACCATCATTTCTGATTTCATGCAAAACGCTCGACTTTTCACAACAAATCATCCGGTCTATGCTCTCTGTGCCACTTTCATAAAAACTATTAACTATTGATTTAATCTATTTTCACAAAGATCACCATGATATAAATCAATCAGATCGTTAGCAGTGCAAGGATCATCAGGCGTAATAATTGACTTACTGCAGATAACGCAGACTTACGCCAGGTTAGACTTTGCTCGCCTGGACTTTCTTTTGAATTTTGTACTTATGGAACAGGGTCGAACGACCCTGTTAATGGTAAATAAATAACTACTTAACCTGATTAATAATCAGGTTGATTTTTTCCCGTGTTTTAACATTCACCGGTGATATTTCTACAAATAAATCACCCGCCTGAGTACCCGGCTGACCTGATTTGCTGATAACTGCTGAAACTTTAACCTGCTCAAAGTTCGACAGTTTCATCTGCGGCATCATTGCCATTGCATCATTTAAACTCACTGTTAACGGCAACGCCGCTACGGTTTTCTTGACCGCTGCCAATGGCATCGGCGGGCCCTGCATGGCTTTGGCAAAAATAAATAAAGTATCGCCTGGGTTTACTTTTTCTTTGAGCGCCGGGTCCAGATCAACCGTCACAATAATTTCAGCCGCAGCATCGCCGGCAGCGGGTTTTGCAACGGGCTGCATTGTTTGTTGTGGCGCTGCTTTTTTAAGTGCCGCAATTTCAGCCGCAGGTAACTGCGCTTCAGCACTTTTAACTAAATTCGCCAACTGAGCCTGGGCGCCCGCATCCTGAGATAACAGGGGCTGTAATTTATACCAGTAAGATAATGCCTTTGCATGATTTCCCAGCTGGTTTTCAGCGGTACCCGCCATCCATAATACCGTTGGGTTATTCGGCATCATCTTAATCACTTTATCGACAATGGGTTTTGCAGAGCCCGTTAAATTACCGCCTTCGGTCATTGCCAGTGCATCGGCATAACGCAGCAGCACTTGCGGGTCTTCACCCTTGGCTGCGCCGCTTTCAAGGGAGATCACTTTTTCATAAGCCGCCGCCGCTTTATGGTACTGCTTCATTGCCATGTAAGTTTTGCCCAGCATAAACCAGCCATCCGCGTTATTCGGCTCCTGTACGAGACGTTGTTCTAGCCTGACAACCGCTTCTTCAATTGTCATCTGCGGACGATTTTCTCCGGCGGGTATCACCGTTGCTGCAACTCGCGTACCGGTGGCGGCTTCAAAATCACCCAGCTGAGAATAAAGTACTACTGCTAATACCGATATACAAAGAGATAAAATAATCGCTGTCAGTTTATTATTTTTAGCAACATTATCACCACCTGTTTGCGGTGTTTCTTTCGACGGATCGAGACCGGATAAATCCAGCGCCAGCGTTGACTCAAGCTCATCGTGCAACTGCTGATAGGTTTGCTCATTTATTTCACCCGCTTGTAGCTGTAATTTAATTTCTTTTAAGCGGTCTTTTGCAATGGCCACATTCAAATCATCGTATTCATCTGAAAAACCATAATTTTTTTTGCGTAACGTTGGCACAATAAAAAAAATCGACAATAAAACTAAAACAACTGCACTTACAATAAAACTGATCATAAAGTTCTCTAAATATTATTTGTACTATTAATCATCCAGCAACGACTGTGCCTTTTTTTGTTGCTGTTCATCAACCACAACTTCCACTTCTTTTTTCTGCCGGCGCATATAACTCAGCACGACCAGACCCGCTACGGCAAAAAAGAGCAATGGACCAAACCACAGTAAAAATGTTGATTTTTTAACCGGTGGCCGGTACATCACAAAATCGCCATAGCGCACTACCATAAAATCAACAATTTCATCTTTGCTCAAACCTTCACTGAGTTTTTTATAAACCAGTAAACGCATATCCTGTGCAAGTTCCGCATTGGAATCGGCGAGATTCTGATTTTGGCAAACCAGACAACGTAACTCCTGCACTAACACGTTGTAATCTTTTTCCATTTGTTCATTGGCAAAATCATGGGTTTCAAATCGAGCCTGAACCTGAAATGACAACATCAAAACCGTTATAGATAACAATGTAATTTTAAATAACTTCATTTGTTATACCGCTCATAATTTTTAAAAATCACCGCAAACTAACGCGAAAAGACGCAAATAAAATCAAACAATTAATTTATTCATACTTAATTGCTTACTTAACATATTTACGTATTTTGCATTCATTTCAGTAAAGCTTTTTGCTTTTAATTTTTGTTATCAAAAAACCGCTTAAACTTTTCATTCCAAACCGCCGGTGTAATGCCGCCTGCATGTTTTTCAACAATCTTGCCTTCAGCATTAATTAAAAAGGTTTCCGGCGCACCGTACACACCCCAGTCAATTGCCGCTGCACTTTCAGGATCAAAACCAATTTTTATAAATGGGTTACCCATTTTGGTAATCATGTCTTGCGCTTCCTTGCGAGTGTCGCGCCAGTTAAGTCCGACAATGGGAATACCGTTGCGATTTAACTCCATCAAATAAGCATGCTCACGCCAACACTCCGGGCACCAGGTGCCCCACACATTAAACAGCCAGACCTTGCCCAGCATATCAGCCGTATTAACGATTTGATTTTCATTGTATAAATCGGGAACATTGATCGCAGGTGCAGCTCGCCCAATAAATTCAGTGGGGATATCACGGGGGTTATATTCCCCCGTGTTGGTTAGATTTAACATATAGGCAAAGCCACCTATCATAATAAAAAAACCAATGAGCAATAAATAACGAGCCATTAAGCAGCCTCCGCCGCCGCAACCTGTGGCTGCGCAGCTTTTACGCTTTTGCGATAACGTTTATCGGTGGCCGCTAATAATCCACCAAAGGCCATTATTAATGAACCCAACCAGATCCAGCGAATAAATGGCTTATGATATAAACGTACACTCCAGGCACCTTTTCCGTCCAGGTCTTCACCCAGAGAAACATATAAGTCCCGCCAGAAACCCGCATCAATTCCGGCTTCCGTCATGGGCATACCACCGGCATTATACAAACGTTTTTGTGAGTATAACTGACCCGTAACCTCGCCTTTATACAACGCCGTAAATCTGCCTTCAGCGGCTTTATAATTTGGCCCACTGGCATTTTGCACACCATCAAAAATAAATTCATAGTCACCAATAGCATACGACTGCCCCTTCACCAGACGAATATCTTTTTCGGTGCTATACAAACTTGTTATGGTAATACCCACAACAAACATGGCGACCCCCATGTGAGCGAAAGTCATTCCATAAAATCCCCGGGGGGTATTTAATAATGCCTGTATTTTATTCTGCTTGCCGGACACCCGGTCAACGATACCCTGGGCACTGGTCGTGGTTATCCAGACAGCCAGTATACTTGCAACGACCGCACCCCACTTAACCTCATCTAGTAAGGCATAGGGAATGGCAGAACCCAATACCACACTCACCAAAAATGGAATAAGTAATTTTTTACCCATGCGTTCAAGGCTGTCATGCTTCCAGCGCGCTAATGCCGCAACACCTAAAAGCAAAGCAATAGGAATGGTTAAGGGTACAAACAGTGCATTAAAATACGGTGGGCCAACGGAAATTTTTCCCGCGCCCAGTGCATCTAATGCCAGTGGATAAAGTGTGCCTAATAAAACCGAAGCTGCGGTAATAACCAGTAAAACATTATTCACCAACAAACCACCTTCGCGGGATAGCATATTTAATTTTACCGCACTGCGAATTTGTGGCGCACGCCAGGTATAAAGTGCCAGCGAAGCCCCGACGACAACTCCCAGAAATATCAAAATAAAGATACCACGCTCTGGGTCATTAGCAAACGCATGCACAGATGTTAGCACCCCGGAGCGCACTAAAAATGTACCGAGCAAGCTTAATGAAAAAGCAAAAATAGCCAGCAGTACTGTCCAGGCTTTAAACACACCGCGTTTTTCAGTGGCCGCCAGTGAATGTATTAAAGCGGTGCCCACCAACCACGGCATAAAGGAGGCGTTTTCCACCGGGTCCCAGAACCACCAACCACCCCAGCCAAGCTCGTAATAAGCCCACCAGCTTCCTAGCGCAATACCCACGGTTAAAAACACCCATGCGATCAGTGTCCACGGGCGCGACCACTTTGCCCAGGCCGAATCTAAACGGCCACCGAGCATAGCGGCAATGGCAAACGCAAAGGCGACAGAGAATCCAACATACCCCATATACAACATCGGAGGATGAATAATTAAACCAAAATCCTGCAGTAACGGATTTAAACTTCTGCCCTCGATTGGGGCCGGAAACATTCGATCAAATGGGTTAGAGGTGAGTAACATGAATAATAAAAAACCAACACTCACCAGCCCCATGACCGCGATCACTCGGCCGCGCATAATCAATGGCATGGCACGGCTAAATAATGCTACCGCGGCGGTCCACATGGCTAAAAACATGGTCCATAAAAGTAACGAGCCTTCATGGCCGCCCCACACAGATGAAATTTTATACATCACTGGCAGTTCAGTATTTGACTGGCGCGCCGCATAACCGACGGAAAAATCGTTAGTTAAGAATGCATAGGTTAAGCAGACAAAACTAATCATAATAAAAAGTGTTTGCCCGATAGCTGCGGGGGCGGCAACTTCAACCCAGCTGGAAATTTTTCTGTACGATCCAACAAGCGGGACGATACCCTGAATCAGCGCCAGACAAAGCGCCAGAATTAATGCAAAATGACCTATTTCTGGAATCATTTAGTTTCTCCGGTTGGTGCACTTTCAGACGGCGTACTTCCCGGATACGGGTTACTTTCACCCACCGGCAAATTCTCAGGATGCTTCATTGCTTGTGTATCTCCCTCTTTCCACTTGCCGGATTTTTTCAAAGCATCGGCCACTTCCGGCGGCATATAATTTTCATCGTGTTTTGCCAGCACTTCTTCTGCAACAAACACATTATTATTTAACTTGCCGGTGGCAACTATTCCCTGCCCCTCACGAAACAGGTCAGGCAATATGCCTACATATAAAACCGCAAAGTTTTTTGCACCGTCGGTTAAATCGAATTCAATTTTTAAACTTTTAGTGTCACGTTTTACACTGCCAGTCACCACCAGACCACCAATACGAAAGCTGCGTTCTTTTGGTGCCTTACCCTGTAAAATTTCAGTAGGACTGTAAAAGTGATTCATGTTTTCATTGAGGGCCTTCATTATTAATGTAATAAAAACTCCGACACCAATAATTAGCATGGCGACAAACATCATTCTTTTTTGGCGTGCTGTCATTCTTTTTAACTCTCTATATTAATTTTCTGAATCAGAACTTTTTCTGATAACCGTAAATAATAACTTTACTTTTACCACCCCTCTTGGAAAAAAGAGGGGCTGGGGGAGATTTGAAATATTAAACATCTAAATCCCCCTCAGTCCCCCTTTTTCCAAGGGGGAGGTAAAAAGACTACTCCGTACCTTCCTGCTGCTGACGTTCCTGCTGACGATACTTTATTTTTAACTCTTTAATAATACTTTTTTTGGTAAAAATCGGGCTGATAAATGTCCACCCCAGTACCACCAGGGCAATACCATAAGATGACCAGACAAAAGTAGCATAACCGCCCATATTAAAAAATTCACTAGCGCTCATTTTCAACAATCTCCTTCACCCAGCGTGTATTTTGTTCACGGCGTAAAATTTCGCCGCGGGCTCGCATTAAAACCGACGCTGCATAATATAATTTAAACGATACGGCCATGACCAACAATGGAATAAGCATATCGATATGAATTGAAGGCTTGTCCATTTTAGTCACCGTTGCTCCCTGGTGTAAGGTACTCCACCATTCCACCGAGTAATGAATAATAGGAATATTCACCATGCCTACAATTGCCAGCACTGCACCGGCACGTGCGGCATTTCGTGGATCTTCAATCGAGGCCTGCAACGCAATAAAACCTAAATATAAAAATAATAAAATTAATTCAGACGTCAGGCGTGCATCCCAAACCCAGTAAGTACCCCACATGGGTTTGCCCCAGAGTGAACCAGTAATCAGTGCAAGCAAGGTAAAGGCAGCACCAATTGGCGCGCTCACACTAGCCATTAAATCCGCGGTTTTTATACGCCAGATTAAACCCACACCGCCGGACACCGCCATCACCATATAAACAAACATAGACATCCACGCCGCCGGTACGTGAACAAACATAATACGATAACTTTCACCCTGTTGGTAATCTGTGGGGGCGACAAAGAAGCCGTAGTACAAACCGAAAATTAGAGTGAGTAAAAAGCTCCACACAAACCAGGGAATCATTATTCCTGACATGATGTAAAAATTTTTCGGTGACGAAAATTTATGGACGATTGCGGGTAATTTCATAATGTTTTAATAAATACTGCTTGTTTCTAAAATTTAATTTTTTCTACTTCCCTCTTAGTAAAATAAGGGGCTGAGGGAGATTTAACATTTAAGATAAAATCCCCCTCAGTCCCCCTTTTTCTAAGGGTGAAGCAAACCTGTTCAATATAATTCTTCAATTTGCTTTAAAATACATAGTGTGTATCAGTCATACAAACAATAATATTCGCGTTTACTCACATTCATTCGCGAATAAAACTGCTTTACTCAACGCTAATCTTCAATGCCGTGGCTGCCGCCAGTGGTGCCAGGGTAATCGACAACACCAGTAACGCGCCTAAAAAGTACAACTGACCCTTAATTTCCAGCCCGGCCATACTTGCATCCACCGCATTCGCTGAAAATATTAAAACTGGAATATACAGGGGAAGCACTAACAATGACAGCAACATGCCCCCGCGGTTCAATCCCAATGTCAACGCCATGCCGATTGCCCCCACCAAACTCAAAATCGGTGTACCCAACAACAGGGTTAACATTAATGTACCCACACCCTCAGCCGACATAAACATAAACAGGCCTAGCAACGGCGCTAATAAGATAATCGGTACACCGGTTACCAGCCAGTGACTGATTATTTTCGCCAGCACCAGCAGCGCATTGGAATGCGGGCTGAGCATCATTTGCTCTAAAGTGCCGTCTTCATAATCCGATTTGAACAGGGTATCCAGTGACAACATAGCCGCCAGTAGCGCAGCCACCCATATTACCCCCGGTGCCATGGTTTGTAGCAAGGTTTTTTCTGGGGATACTCCCAGTGGAAAAAGGGTTACCACAATCACAAAAAACAGTAGCGGGTTTAACAACTCATTTCGGTGTCGATATGAGAGCATCAGATCCCGTTTAATTAAAGCGATAAACGCGCCAAATGAAGATGCTGCATTATTGGCTGAAACGCTCATGTTAGGGCCTCCAGCTCAGTTTTAGGTAAAACCAGCCGATGTTGCTCACCCGCCTGCAGGGTTACCGGTTGGTGCGATGTAATCACCAGCATGCCCCCACTATTTATATGTAGGTCAAATAAATTTTCCAGCATGGCAACTGCGGTTACGTCCAGTGATGTATAAGGCTCATCTAAAATCCAGCATTTTGCACGGGTTAAAAACAGCTGAGCCAGCGCCACCCGGCGTTTCTGGCCCGCAGATAACTGCCCACAGGGAATATCTTCAAAGCCAAACAGGCCCACCTGGTAGAGTGCTTCTTCTATGCCATTTTCTGTTTTACTGCCGTGCAGAGATTTCGCCATACACAGGTTTTCCAGTGGTGTGAGCTCATATTTAATGGCCGCCCGGTGCCCCAGAAACAGTAAATTTTCTAAATAATCCGATTCCACATGATGAATTTTACGCCCCTGCCACCGGACTTCACCCTCTAGTGGCTGGGCCAGACCCGCCATGATACGCAGCAGGCTGGTTTTGCCGCTGCCATTTTTGCCCTCGACCCGCAGCACCTGCCCCGGGCACAGTTGAAAATCAAGATCGGTAAACAGATCCCGATAGCCCCGGGTACAACTGATGGATTTAATATGTAAACCGGCGGTAGCGTCGGTCATTGGCGGGTTTCCTGCTTTTTAAACTGTATGTTTTGTTGGCGCAATTTTGCAAGGAAATGATTTTACAGGGAATTTACCGGAATAAACAGCGGGGCAGGATTATTTTCTTAGAACTATCAGAGGCAGATCAATATATCTTAACCATTTTGAAAAATTAATACTCATCCAATATCTCTCCCAATCGATATCTATACTCAAATCCCCTCACAGTTTAAAATGAATCGATACTCTGTCGCCATACTTCTGCTCCACACTACTTTGTCCCGGCCTGTTTATGCCGAATCAGCCGCTTTAACCTAAACTGGCAATACACTCTTTCGCAGCAGCCCAGCTTTAATTCATCCCAGCAAATAGTAATTTGCAGACAATTCATATATTCTTCAAGGCTTTATAATGGTCAGTAGCTAACTATGTCAAAAATCGACGACTTCACTCAATCCGAAATCTGGACTATCGAAAGCACCCTTAAAGAACGCTGGGGCAAAGACAATGAAATAGAGCTGCAGTTTGCCGACACCGAGATTCGTCTGCACATGGGTGACCGGGAAACCACCGAATGTCCGGCAGTCATCTGGCAGCACGAGGGCTGTAACTTCATTATTTTTAAATCCGACGTGCAGAGCTACCGCTGCCAGTTCTTCTATAAGGGCTACCAGCAGTACGGTACCGGTGTGCATGAATATGATGATATTGGTGACTGCATTATTTCTTTATTGCAGGTGCAATCGGATCAGCATCGGGAAATTCAAATTGAAGAAGAGAAGCATGATGGTAGTTTGCCACGGGGGACAGAGGTTAAGTAAACCCTTCCCTCGCTTAAGCGAGGTTTATTAGTACCCAAAAGCAAAATCTCCCCCGTTACTCAAGAATAAGCCTAACCTGTAGCCTGGTATGCATCGCTCTGAGTTGACCCCCTCTTTGTTAAAGAGGGGGGCCGCTTGTTTCTATCATTAGAAAGTATTGGAAAAAACCTGGGGAGGTTTTTAAAAACCAGAAATAAAAAAACCTTCATACCTAACCTCCCCCTTAGCAAAAGGGGGGTTAAGGGGGATTTAACACCCAAAAGAAAAATATCTAATTTAACAATCCTCAGCAATATATAAACATTATCTAATACACATTCCTCATAACACCCACTAGGGGCAACATAAATAAGCTTAATTTGTGCCGCTCCCCCGCTTGCTTCATTATTATTTCCCAAAATTTACATGGTTTTTAGAGTTATCCAAACTCTGAAAACACAAAAAGAATTATATTAATGAGGAAATCAAATGAGCGCTAAAAATGCATTCTACGCACAATCAGGTGGGGTAACTGCAGTTATCAACGCATCAGCTTGTGGCGTTATTGAAACTGCACGTAAACATTCTGACAAAATTGCCAATGTCTATGCCGGACGCAACGGGATTATCGGCGCACTGGAAGAGGATTTAATTGATACAAGTCTGGAGTCTGCAGATGATATCGCTGCACTTAAAAACACACCATCGGGTGGTTTTGGTTCTTGTCGCTTCAAGCTAAAAAGCCTTGAAGACAACAAAGCTGAATACGAACGTTTAATTGAAGTATTCAAAGCACACAATATTGGTTACTTCTTTTACAACGGTGGTGGCGACTCTGCTGACACCTGTTATAAAGTATCTCAGTTATCTGAAAAAATGGGTTTCCCGGTTCAAGCCATCCATGTGCCTAAAACAGTAGATAACGATTTACCAATTACTGATAACTGCCCAGGTTTTGGCTCAGTTGCGAAGTATATTGCAGTTTCTGCTTTAGAAGCTTCGTTTGATGTTCGCTCAATGGCGAAAACATCTACTAAGATTTTCGTACTTGAAGTTATGGGTCGTCACGCTGGCTGGATTGCAGCTGCGGGTGGTTTAATTGAAGACGAAGGAATTCCGGTGGTTATTCTTTTCCCTGAAATTGAATTTGATCAGGACAAGTTCATGGCTCAGGTAGACGCTAAAGTTAAAGAATACGGCTTCTGCACTATCGTTGTTTCAGAAGGCATTCATTACCCAGATGGCAAATTCCTCGCTGAACAAGGTACACGTGATAACTTTGGCCATGCTCAATTAGGTGGCGCCGCGCCAGTTGTTGCAAACATGATTAAAGAAGCTTTAGGTTATAAATTTCACTGGGCGGTTGCAGATTACCTGCAACGTGCAGCTCGTCACCTGTCTTCTGAATCTGATGTTGAACAGGCTTATGCACTTGGCCAGAAAGCAGTTGAATTTGCACTGGAAGGTGACAACTCAATAATGCCAACGGTAGATCGCATTTCTAATTCTCCATATGAATGGAAAATTGGTAAAGCAAATTTAGCCGATGTAGCTAACGTTGAAAAAATGATGCCAATGGAATACATCACTGATGATGGCTTCGGCATTACCCAGGCCTGTAAAGACTATCTTACCCCTTTAATCAAGGGTGAAGCTTATCCGGCTTATAAAGAAAATGGCTTACCTGATTATGTAACACTGAAGTTACAGTCAGTAGAACAAAAACTCGAGAAATTCGAAGTTTAAAAAGTCAGAGGGGAAGTATTATTACTTCCCCTTTTTTAATTATAAACAAAAAGCATTTGTCCACAAATGCACGCAAATAAACGCTAAGTTTTGTTTTGTACGCCTGCGGCGCACTACACATACAAACTGCCTTTTATTTTATTTGCGTTCATTCGCGTTCATTTGCAAACTAAATGCCCTTAAAAATGACACTAGAAAAAGCCCGAGAAATGATCGCTGACCACGTAGCCATCGGCGGTGGTTACAACCAGACATCAACCAAAATTGTGCTGGGAGAATTACAGAACGATGAAGGCCAGGCCGCCGTCGATAGTGTGATTCGTGAATTTGGTTTGGAAGAACTATGGGGTTTTGTGCCGGGTACGAAATTTGAAAGAATGTATAAATAACAAAAACAACATACAAAAAACTTTTGCACATATAAATAAAACTCGTAATGAATTGAAATGGCATTGGAATGCAGTTGATTGATATCAATATTCCAGAATAATGATAAAGCCTATAGTCAAGCATCCGATTTCAATTTAACAGTAACCGTTGAATTTTAAAAAATTAAATTCGGCAGTTTTAAAAAAATTGCTTTCGATGGGCCAGATTAAGGCAGCACGCAACAGTCTGACTCAATTGTTTTTTTAACCATAATATAAAGTTGGGGAGTCAGTCTTATGTCCACAGGACTATTAATTGCTTTAGTGTGTGCCTTAGCCGGCATCGCTTACGGCATCATTTCAATCTTCAGTATTTTATCCAAACCAATGGGTAACGAGAAAATGCTGGAAATCGCTAATGCGGTTCAGGAAGGCGCTATCGCTTACCTGGCTCGCCAGTACACAACCATCGGCATGGTGGGTGTCGTTCTGTTTTTCGCTATGGGCTTTGCACTGGGCTGGTACAGCGCTATCGGCTTTGCTATTGGTGCCGTGCTATCAGGCGCAGCAGGTTACATCGGCATGCATGTTTCTGTACGCTCAAACTCCCGTACAGCTGAAGCCGCTAAAGATGGTATCAACCCGGCTTTACAGGTTGCTTTCAAAGGCGGTGCTATTACCGGCATGTTAGTGGTGGGGCTGGGTCTGTTAGGTGTTGCAGGTTACTACACCTTATTGACGATAACTCTGGGCGTTTCTCAGGATGAAGCTTTACATGCCTTAGTCGGTCTGGCGTTTGGTGGCTCACTAATTTCAATCTTCGCTCGTTTGGGAGGCGGTATATTTACCAAGGGAGCCGACGTAGGCGCAGACATCGTTGGTAAAGTTGAAGCCGGCATTCCTGAGGATGATCCACGCAACCCGGCAACCATTGCTGATAATGTAGGTGATAACGTAGGCGACTGTGCAGGTATGGCAGCCGACCTGTTTGAAACATACGCGGTGACCATCATTGCCACGATGTTACTCGGTGGCCTGGTGATGTCAGATATCGGTGAATTAGCCGTAACCTACCCGTTAGTTCTGGGCGGTGTTTCTATTATTGGCTCAATAATCGGAACCTTCTTTGTCAAAACATCCGACGGAGCAAAAATCATGAATGCCCTTTACAAGGGTACAATTGTTTCCGCCGCCTTCTCAGCCATTGCATTCTATTTTGTCACACAAAAGATGATGGGAGATGTTTCCTTAACACTCGATAATGGCAACGTAGTGGGTGCAGCTGAATTTTACTATGCAGCACTGATCGGTCTGGCACTCACCATTGCCATGATTGTTATCACTGAGTACTACACAGCAACGGAATACGGGCCGGTTAAAAACATTGCTAAAGCCTCAACCACCGGTGATGGCACAAACGTAATTGCTGGCTTAGGTGTTTCAATGAAATCAACCGCCATGCCGGTACTTTCAATATGTGCTTCTATCTGGGGCGCTTATGAGCTGGCCGGTTTATACGGTATTGCAATTGCAGCAACTTCAATGCTATCTATGACTGGTATTATCGTTGCACTTGACGCTTACGGCCCAATCACAGATAACGCGGGCGGTATTGCTGAAATGGCAGAGCTACCCGAAGATGTTCGCACAACTACAGATGCACTTGATGCGGTGGGTAATACAACGAAAGCGGTTACTAAAGGTTACGCGATTGGTTCTGCCGGTCTTGCAACATTGGTTCTGTTTGCTGATTACACGCACACCTTAACGGCTAATGGCCAGTCTGCGGTATTCGACCTGTCTAACCACATGGTTATTATCGGTCTGTTTATCGGTGGTCTGATTCCTTACTTATTCGGCGCTATGGCGATGGAAGCAGTCGGTCGTGCAGCGGGTGCTGTCGTAACTGAAGTACGTCGTCAGTTTAAAGAAAAACCCGGCATTATGGATTACACTGAAAAGCCTGATTATTCTAAAGCGGTTGACCTGTTAACCAAAGCGGCGATTAAAGAAATGCTGGTACCTTCTTTATTACCGGTAGCGGTTCCCATTATCGTTGGTTTAACACTGGGTGCAGAAGCGCTGGGTGGGGTATTAATTGGTACGATCGTAACCGGTTTATTTGTTGCTATCTCAATGACTACCGGTGGTGGTGCGTGGGATAACGCGAAGAAATATATCGAAGATGGTAACCACGGTGGCAAGGGTTCTGATGCACACAAAGCAGCGGTTACCGGTGACACTGTCGGCGATCCGTACAAAGATACTGCGGGCCCTGCGATTAATCCTTTAATCAAGATTATGAATATTGTGGCATTGTTGATTGTGCCTTTGCTGGGTTAATATTCGGGGCTAATGGTCAGGGTTAATAATTTTATTAGCCCTTAATTATTAAAGCGTGGCTTTTCGGCTTTTTATGGGCTGGGAGTTGCGCTTTTTTTTGTGCTGATTATTTTTTTACTTATTTGGTTTTTATTGTTATTCCTGTGAAGACTGGATTCTTGTGGCTTTGAGCTTTGTCACAAGCCCTTATCATTTTGGGAATTTGAGTTCTGTGGTTTCGGACTGTTTGTGTATATCAAGCCCATAACTTTTTGGGAATTAGAATTCTGTGGTTTCGCTTGCTTAGCGACTCACTTTTTTGTCTACAGCAACAAAAAAGTAAGCAAAAAAATGCCGCCCCGCTTAACCCAGGCTTTTATTTAAAAAGCGAAATAAAAGTGCCTTCTTCACTCCCGATTTTTGTGGCTGCTGCGGAACTCACGAATAAAAAGCAATTCGCTCAGACAGCCGCAGCAGAAAGCCCCACAAAAATCACTCGCTCATCAGCCTGGGTAATGGGGATTTAAGGTCAAAAGCGTAAAAGCAAATGCAAGAGCATAAAAGCAAAAGCCTTTTACTTTATATCCTTAAATTATAATGATGGTTTTTATGTTTGATAAAGTCACTGGATTCCCGATAGAAGCATTCGAGAACGACGATGGAATTGAAGTACAAATCATTATTGATGAGATGATGTGTTATAAAGCAATGGATGCGTATTAAGTATTCACATTTCATATGATCAAATTTCTCCTAAAGTTTTATTTTACAGACTCAGTCCTTATCGGTTTTGACTCACTCCCCCTCTAGAGCTTGCCGAAAATTGTATTCCTGTAGGGACAAAATCACAGGGATGTGATTTTGAGTCACGATAAGCCTGGACGGCTTACCGGGACGACCCGGCAAAAGAGCAATGAGCTAACAGCTTAAAATACAACTGGAAGGCATCGGAACAATTTTCGGGAATTTTCATTTTAGCTTTTTAAAATGAAAACAAGCGAATGAAGGGCGGCGTTTCTTTGCCTACTTTCTTTTCGCTGTTGAAAAGAAAGTGGGTCGCTAAGCAAGCGAAACCACAGAATTCTAATTCCCGTGAAGTCATGGGCTTGTAGATAAACTAACAGTCCAAAACCACAGAATTCAAGTTCCCAAAAAGCTATTGGCTTGCAAAGAAAGCTAAATCCACAAATTGCCTACCTTAACAGAAATAATAGAACGGATATCAACCCCATTAAAAACACCCATAAAATCCCCCTCAATCCTCCTTTTACTAATGAGAAGGCTTTAGCCCCTACACCTCCCCCCCAATAACCGCTATAATCCCCACCCCAAAGTTTCAACAGCGAAAAACCAGAATGTCAGACAAACACACCCCCACCGAAATCAAACTCCACCAGAAATCGCAACTACTGGAAATCAGCTTCGCTGACGGAAAAAATTTCAAACTTCCCAGTGAGTACCTGCGTACCCATGCAAAGTCTGCCGAAATAGAAGCCTCTGACAAACCGGTATTTGGTAAAGCTGACATTAAACTGGAAAAAATTGACCCCCAGGGTAATTATGCCCTGCGTTTATATTTTGATGATGGTTATGACTCGGGCATATTTTCGTGGGATACGTTTTATGAGCTGGGTTCAGATTATGAAACCAATTGGGAAAATTATCTGGCACA
>Ga0316205_10000627_pt1 | contig 59778 bp, 48 predicted proteins | sample 3monthpyrite_MG_FD_204941 | JGI IMG/M metagenome (GOLD analysis project Ga0316205, IMG submission 204941) | Microbial mat bacterial communities from mineral coupon in-situ incubated in ocean water Damariscotta River, Maine, United States -... | ecosystem: Environmental > Aquatic > Marine >...
TTCGGCGAATCCTGTGCTAGACCCCCGCGGTTTCCTCCCCTCGGTCTTATAAAACAACTGCCACTTAGCTGATGTGTGTGATTCTTGCTCCCAGTTTTTAAGGCAGTTGTCTTATAACACTTAAGATAAGCGGACCATCTAATTTTTCGATCAATTTCCCTCGAAAATTCTAGATACCCAACCCCATGCACATATCTCAAGAGCAAGTGTCATCCTTAAGCAGAAGTTTATTCTATCAGTCCAATATATCACCATAACCTGGAAGCAGACATTAATAGTTACTCAGCGTAATTCGACTAACGAGTTCTGTGCTTTAGAAAAACAGAGGTTGTCAGTTGCAATAGGATTTATCTTTTTCTCTAGAACGGTAGATTTTGGACTAAACTCATCACAACAAATAGAAACTTATTCTGCTTTTATGCCACCTGCCATATCTCACTTTTTCGTTATCTTATTAGTCTACACGCCTGCTCCAAACGGAGAATGGATAAAACCACATAATTCATTAAAAGATTACAACTAATCATCATATTATGATGATTAGCATTCCTTATTTTTCTTTAATAATTTTCGTGCGCATAGGCAGCACTATCCAGCAGCAACATATAAATCTTTAACGACGATATCATAAGGTTTGGTTCTTTTTTCTGTAAACTGATTTAATACATCATAAATGTCAGTTAACGCATTTCGCTGATCTTCCAATTGTGAAGATTTTGATAGCGATTCTATAATTTTATGGTTATCACTAAGATATTCTGAAATGGTTTGATTATGAAAGATCGCCACAAAAGTATGAGTACCGGGAGGATCATCCATTTGTACTTCCCAATATGACTCATTAGGTAGTCTTAGTTCGCCTTTATTTGATAATGTAGAATCCGAAGCAAAAACACTAGGTAATAAACTGATAACCTGTCCATCAGGCCGGTGATCTAATAAAGTAACTTTCCAGTTAGGTTGGCTATTAAACTCAAAAGCTATTAAATCATGTAATCTAAAAATCCCTAGCTCAGGGCCTGACTTTTCCACTGTTGGTCCAAAACGGGTATCCCCTTCTGGTAATGCTGATGCAGGTTGTAAAGCATTAAAGTCTGATGATGTTCTATCTGACTGCATGTTTACAATCCCTTCCCATGCACCTTTATTTAATAAATGTTCAAATTCTGATAATGTGTATTCAGATGTAAAATAGTTACTTGGTATGCTAAATGTTTTTGTGACAGCACTCAGCACTCTATGTGTTATTTCTACTCGGGATACGCGGCCATCTCGGGCAGGGGGTCGTTCGTTTGAACAGATTCGAAAATAGTTAGCACGTGCTATACCTGTCACATGACAAAATGCATCCACGGTTATAACCTCCGGGATTAACGCGCTATTAATTATCCAACGAGTCTTTTCTGCAAATCCATAAACTCGAATTCTTCCTTTTGTGTACTCGCCTTCCATTTATCCTCCGATTAATCTTATATAATCATCAACGTATTACAAAATAATCATTTGTTTAGGAAATCATCATTATTCTGGCCAATCATTGCTTGAAAAACATCTTTTACTCTAAACAATCAAACTAGGCGTTAAAATAATCAAATTATAGTTAATATCAGGAGCCAAAACAGATATCAAATAAGGATATCTATATCTTGCCAATACTCATAATGCTAAGTTTAGTTCTTCTCCAGTACAGTTAGTTTTTTATTGACGCTAACTAATTTAACGATTTCCGATAGATATACCTTAAATTTCTAACACATTGTCTATTTACTTTATTGGTAATATTGCTCAATCAATAAACGCCATACTAGCCAATTTAAATCAACATTGTTGGACGAGTTTCTAGACAACTTTAGACTTTCTATGACAAAACATCATTTTATTTTGGCTAACCTATCAAATTTCTAATTTTTTTGTAGTATTACAGGTGAAATCTAATTCTGAACTGACTATTTTTTCACTTGATAGTCATCATAAGATGTATGAGTATTGGAGGAGACGCTTCAGTTAGAAAGATTAAATTGATGCAGTAAAAACTCAATATTTCGTAAAAAAATATTCAATACTTAACTATTAACAACATTGTGCAATTAATTCTTAAATATATATGCCTACGACGAATGGATCGAAATGAATAAGCTTGGTATTGATATCGGGCGCGTAATTATCGCACCTTCTAATGGTAATCAAGATACATCTTTTTTAAAGGGTGACAACGATGCAGCGCTTGCCACACCTGCTATGCCAAATGCCCTAGAGACAATATCGCAGTTAGTTAGTTTATTCGAGAACAATGTTTGGTTGGTCTCGAAAGCTAGTCCAATTATTCAAGAAAAAACCCGCATGTGGCTTCAATATCACCACTTTTTTCAAATTACAGGCATGTCAGAATGCAATATTCGATTTTGTTTGCAACGTAAGGATAAAGCGCAAATTTGTCAGGAACTATCAATTACTCATTTTATTGATGATCGCATGGCTGTGCTGGAGCATTTAAGAGAGCTCGTTCCAAATCGCTATTTATTTGGCAAACAAAAACCGAATTTTGTTTGCCCTAAAAATGTTATCCCAGTATTATCTTGGGAGGATGTTCTGAATATACTGACAAAATAGATATAAGATAGCGCTAATAGCATGGATAACACTAGCAATAAACCGTGTCTTTTTTTCACCTTCGCTAACGATCAGGTTAACGAAGGAAGATATTTGCGCAATCTGAATGAAGAAGCCGATAAATTACAGCAGGTTCTCTCATCCGCTGAACAAGCTGGTTTATGTGACATCATTGTTCGGCAAAATGTTAGTCTAGATGATATCTTTCGTGTTTTTCAAGATCCACAGTATCGTGATCGCATTGTTTTGTTTCACTATGGAGGTCACGCCAACGCCTACCAGTTATTATTAGAGTCAAGTCAGGGTGGTGTTGAAGCTGCGCATGCAGAAGGCTTAGCAACCTTACTAGGCTCACAAGGTAGCCTACGTTTAGTTTTTTTAAATGGTTGTGCTACCGCACCTCAGGTTACACACCTGTTGGATGCACAAGTTTCTACGGTAATTGCAACGAATCAACTCATCAATGACAGCGTAGCTACCCAATTTGCCACTCGCTTTTATACTGGCTTTGCACAGGGCGCCAATATTCAGCGCGCTTATACAGAAGCAAAAGCAGATGTCATAGCTCGCTTTGGTAAGCAAAACCGATTTGGCCCGAAAAAGGTAAACAACTCACAACAGAATGATTCGGACGAAAAAGTCGATAATCTTGTGAGTGCTGAGAATAATTTAGGGATTGAGGATAAATCCCTACCTTGGCAGTTATACGTAAAGCCGGGTGCAGAACATGCTCCTCAGTGGAGTTTGCCTGAAGCTGCAGGAGATCCGTTGTTTGGCCTACCGTCATTACCAACTAGAGCGTTGCCCGATACTCCCTACCGTCATTTACAATGGTTTGGAGCACAACATGCAGAGCTCTTTTTTGGTCGTGGTATCGATATACGACGTTTATATGATCGGTTAACAGACCCAACGAATACACCAATCTTGTTACTGCACGGCAGTTCTGGAGTAGGTAAAACATCGCTAATAGCAGCGGGGTTAATACCACGATTATCGGCAAAGCAGACGGTGCATTACCTCAGGCGCGATTATAAAAATGACTTACTAAACTCACTAAAGGCACTGTTTGACAATATTACAGAAGAGAGCGTTTCAAGCCTAGCAAATGGTTGGCAGGCGATTGAAGCACAAGCAAAGCAACCACTAATCATTTTTCTTGATCAAATTGAAGAAGTATTTACCCGACCAAACAACAAGCATGATAGTGAATTAATTGAATTTATTGATACGATTACTGATATATTTTCAAATCCACGATCACGTCCGCAGGGTAAACTTATTCTTAGCTTTCGTAAAGAATGGTTTTCAGAAATTGAAAAGCTCTTGAGGCAGTTTGAAGCCCCCCACGATGCCTATTTTATTGAGCCTTTAGATAAATATGGCATCATCGAAGTAGCCGAAGGACCCGCCAAGACACCACGTTTAGCACAGTACTATAAACTAAAAATTGAGCGCAATTTAGCACCACAGATTGCAGACACTCTCTTGAAAGACAAAGACTCACCGATAGCACCAGTATTACAAATTTTGCTCAGCAAACTATGGTTAGCAGCAAAACAGTGTGCAGATGAGCCTGTATTTGACTTTCCGCTGTATGAGCTACTGGAACAAAATGGTTTACTTCTGACCGATTTCTTGGATCAACAATTCAAAGCAATCAAAGTCAGACACTCACAAGCTGTGCAATCGGGATTCTTGTTAGATTTATTAACCTTTTTTACTACGAATCGAGGCACGGCAGCGGAACATTCTGTAGCAGAGTTAAAAAAACAGTATGCACATGTTGATAAAATACTAAATGATTTGGTTTTATCTCTAAAAAATAATTATTTACTTATAGAAATACCAGGTTCTAATCCAGAGACTCAAAAATTACGTTTGATTCACGATACTTTGGCATCATTTCTTCGGACACGGTTTGAAGAATCTGATTTGCCAGGGCAACGAGCAAGACGCATTATTGAAAACCGCGCAGTGGAGTGGCAATCCAATCAACAGGGCACTCCTCTAGATGAACGGGATTTGTTCCTTGTCGAACAGGGACAATGTGGTATGCGTGCCTGGAACAACGAAGAACAACAACTTATCAATGCCAGTCGTATTCATAATCAAGAACGTATTAGACGGCGTAAGCTATGGCAAATGTCAGGAGGCTTTGCAGTAATAATAGTAGCTATAACAGCTATTGTCGCCTTATGGCAGTGGGAAGCAGCTGATAAACAGAAATTATTCGCAGAAATGAAGCAGAAAGAAGCAATAACTGCAAGAGCAATTGCAGATAAAAAAACGTTTTTGGCTGAAAAATCAAACAATGACGCTAACTTGCAAAAAGAAATTGCGATTGAGCAGCGAGATAAAGCAAGAGCGATACAATTAGCAATGCAGTCCAATCAAGCTCTCGAAAATAAATTTAGCGATCTTACTGTAGGAACTTTGTTAACAGTAGAAAGTTTAAAATTAGTGAAAACACTTGAAGGTTATACTGCTTGGGAAAAAGCCATGAATAGTATTAGTCGAATTTCTACTGGGTTACCAAATGCAGGCGATGCATCATTAATTGCAGCTGACCCTAAAGGTAAAATAATTGCAGTTGCAGTGAATGCAATGGGAAATTCCTCAGATGAAATCATAGTTTTAGATCCAATTGATGGCACTGTCGTCAATAGAAAACATTTAGCAGGTGAAGTTTATGATTTGGTATTTTCGGCTAGTAGTGAAAAATTTGCCACTGCGAGTAGAGATCGAACAGCTAGAATTTTCGATAGTCTAAGTGGAAAACAAGTGAGTCAATTTTTTCATCCGGGTAAAGTGCATGCAATTAATTTTTTAAATAATGAACGCATCGTTACCGTATGCTCTGATGGAAAAGCACGCGTTTGGAATCTAAAGAATGATTCTATGGAAAAAGAAATATTTTTAAATCATTCCTTACATCATGCCCTTTTTAGTCAAGATGGGAGCATGCTAACCATAATTTCAAATAGTGATAAGAAAAAAGATTACATCACACATTGGGATACCAAACTGTGGCAGGAAAAATCATCGTCGAAATTATTTTTACCATATATATGGCATACTGCACACAGTCTAAATAATCAATATTTTGGCGTGGCCTTCACAAATGGAATAAAGATTATATCCACTGAAACAGGCGAACCGGTTATTGAAAATAACTATAAAAATTTTGCATTCTCTCCAGATAGTAAGCTTGTGGTGCTGCGCAAAGAAAAGCTTGCAACTGTATTACAGCTTAAAAGCAAAATTATAAATCTAAAACTAAACCACAACAAGCAAATATGGCAAGTGGTATTTATTGATAACAATAAAATAATGACAACTAGTGAAGACGCAATAGTACGAATCTGGGATATGCAAGGAAATCTAATAAAACAATATACTCACAATGCCTCTATAGGTGCTGCAATCATTCACAATGATTCCAGATTATTAGTCGGACATACTAAGGATTATTTATGGTTTTGGGATACCACTACAAATAATGTGAAACATCTTTTGGTAATTCCAGGGGGTAGAAGAAAGTTACTTATTAGTCCAGATGGTAAACGGGTGGTATTTGTTGCGTCACATTATAACGATGGAAGGGGATCCAAAACAAAATTTGGGACAATAAACGTATGGGATATAGGAAATAAGAAAATTATAGAACAATATGATCATGATGGCGAAATCGAAGCATTAGCATTTAATCCAACAGGAAAAATATTAGCTTCTGGTTCATCAAATGGTACGATTCGTATTTGGGGGAATAATTTGTACAAAGAAATTGATATGGGAAAACGTGTCCGTGATTTATTCTTTAAAGACAATCACCAACTTCTATCTGCTTCCTGTAAACTAAATAAAAATTGTGGATCAGGGTTTCCATGGCAAGCTGCTATACAGGTATGGGATGTTGAGTCAGGCGAATTTATTCAAAATGAATTAAACATGACTGACTCTACGAAAAAATTGGGCTATTTTTCCGTAAGTCCTGATAAAAGTCGTAGCGCTAAACTCGAGAATTATTTAAGAAATAATGAATATATATCACTAATTGATACTATAACACAAAAAGAAATTACAAAATTAAATCATCGAGGAACAATTAGAATAGGTGGATTTTCTAATGATTCTAAATCCCTTGTTACAGGTGGCTCTCAGAGAAACTCGAATTTCATGTACTTATGGGATGCATTGGATGGAAGACTAAAATTGCGAGTTTCACTACCTACAAAGTTAAAAATGATCGAATTTAGTAGCAACAACCGATTTCTTGCATTAGCATTGAAAGGAGGCTTCGTTAGAGTATGGAATTTAGAGAAAGAACAATGGCACACAAGAATTCCATCTACTTACAATAATTCTGATTACTCTACCAGCTCTTCAATTAAGTCAATGGTATTTGTGGATAACGATTCTAGGCTCGTTGTCGCTGATGGGCGAGGTATGGTGAGATTGTGGGATATGGAAGGCAATGCAAACTCTACTCAATTTAGTACTAAGGGAGGACCTGGGCGTGTACGTATAAATCGTCAAGGAACAAGAATTGCTGCAACTATTGTTGATCCAGAATTTAAATTTAATGATATCAATTATGCTAACCTCTGGGATTTGAACACGGGAAATAAGTTGAAAGATTTTAGATCCAATTTATCATTAATAGATGACAAAATAATTAGGAAGTCCGGAGAAAAAGGTATTGTGGATATAGATTTTAGTCCCGATGGAGAGTATCTTGTATATACTCATACATTTCCAGAGTTACCAGGCATTGTTAATATAGTCCGATCATCCGATGGCGAATTGGTTGAAAAGCTAGTACACAAAGGTCAGTCTAGGTTTATAGAATTTTCTCCTAAAGGAAATCTACTTGCCATAACATCTGTTCCAGGCAGAATTACTGACGATGGATTGCGTGAATGTTCAATATTTCAATTTCCTGAATTAAATAAACTTTTACAAACCCCCAATTGCAGTGGAATAATGTTTCGACCAGATGGGGAGTATTTTCGTACTCGCCCAGAGCATATCTACTATTCAACAAAAACATTAAAACAAGTTGAAGAACAAAAATTTGGCAACATTAAAGATCCAACTAACAAAAGAATCATAGATCGTATCAAAGCCCCAGGTTGGGGTTCCATAATACTTGTTAAGAATAATGTAACAAACGAAAAATTACTGAAATTTACCGCTGAAGATTTACGGGAAAGCCCAGTTGTTAGCCCCAATGGAAAATGGATAGTTAATGGGTATGGGACATTTGGTGTTTGGGATCTAAATTCTGGCCAACCATTAAGAATTGACCCTACATTCAAAATTCACACTCCTGTTTTCTCAGAAAATAGCGAATATCTTGCTACTGCGGCTACAACAAATAGTAGTGATTCAAAAACATTAAATGGTATTATACAAATTTGGAAAACTGAAACATGGAAAGAATCCATTAGAATTCATACTAATATATCTAATTCTCGTGTCGTCGGTTTTGCACCACCCAATGATAAATATATTGTAATAAAGAATCCTTTTCAGGGTATTCAGTTGCGGCTTTGGAAAACTAATGATTTGATCGATGAAGCCTGTTCCCGATTAACAAGAAACTTTACAAAAACTGAGTGGCAGCGCTATTTTGAAGATGAACCGTATAGGGAAACATGTGCTAATCTATAATATGGAGTATTTTTATTTTGTATAATTTCAGTTACCATTCTCCTATGAATTGGGTAATACGATAATATGCTGTATATCAATTGCTTCTCGGTGATTGGTTTTAACGCTCTCTTATATTTTAAGTTCTTTTATACACACTATGTGTTCATATCTATTTATTCATCTTCTTAAGGTTTAAAATTCTGTAATCAATAATTTATTCATATCTTTGTGTCGAATATGACTATGTGCTAAGAGAATGCTGAAAATATAAACTACAGTGGTCTCGACGCGTAGATCGAATTGGATTTATAGCGGTGGAAAATATCGACCATGTTTTTCATGGACATACAATATGAGCGAATTCAAATCATTAAGAATCGTTCGTATATTGACCTGGGTAGTTATACCAACAATCGACTATCAAAGTGGATGAATTCATGGGAATTCGTAATAAACCTTAATTGTGCTCAAGAGGGTAAATGATACAGTCCTACACTGTCTCAGGATTTGTCCAGCCTTTACCCATATAGCGACTATATAATTTCAATCGAACTTCTTGAATTACCCTGTATTAAAGCAAATAGCATAAACAAGGAGAAAATCATGTCATTTAATCATCATTACCACCAACAAGGCGTGGCACATATTAAACGCCAACAAGAATTAAAACGTATTGCTCTACAACAACGCAAAACAAAAGCGGCACGTAATAATAATTATTCAGGTGACGAATATTTTTCAAAAGAAGAGAATGAAACTACATCCACAGAAAAAAAACCATTGATTGTTCGTTTTATTCTGTGGATGTTGAAAACTGTGTTTAAATTAGTCTGCATAGTCGCAGTACTTTTTATTATTCTTCTGATGTTAAGTAATATTCAACCGACCTATTTATAACTCCGAAAAGGATTGAAATAGCAAAATTTCAAATCACCTTAACGGATGTCATCTGCGTGAAATGTTGTTTCACGTAGATGTATTCGCAATACACTACTATCGGACAAATATTTACTAATTTAATTATGATGAATCGTAGAAGTCTTATAGCCTTAATAAGATCAAAGAGTATAAATGATTTAACATCAGCTTATACCCAATCTGATCTTACCCAGTTCTATCTTTCAATATTTGAGCGTCCATATGATTCAGCGTCAATCGGGATAACGGACGAGGGTTATTGGTGCGTAGTCCATCGCAATACTATATATTCACTCAAAGAATCAAAAGATGCTGATGTATTTCTGCTTTTGCTTTATACACCACTCCAAGAAATTGTATCACTTTTAAAATCTGGTCTTCAAAGTTATGGATTGCCTATAGAAATCTTATTAACTTTCCCCTTTGATGAAATACTTATCCATGCCTTTAGTTCCAAATGGCAGCTTAAAGCAATTACTTGGTTAGACGAAGGTTATCCAATGAATGATGAAATGCGTAATTTATTATGGGGTGGAAATAAACAAGCAAAAACCTGGTTACGTTACCAGGAATCCCGCTTATTTTTTTTACAAACTCTTTAACAAGCGATTATCAAAACACGGTTTCTGATTATAATCAATCTTGTATATCCACCGCCTGAGGCGGTGGCTTGGGCAATGGCTATGCCGTTGTCTTGAATACCCACTCATGATATTTCTTGTCCTGTTATCCCCATAACATTGACAAGAGGAATACCATGAGTAGATTTAAAAGATTATCGCATGTTATTTGGTGTTGTAAATACCATATAGTTTGGGTGCCAAAATATCGTTTTAGAATTTTAACGGGACCTATAGCTGAAGAGTTGTACAAGACTATACATGTGTATTGCGGTCGTATGGGTTGTGAAGTAGTAGAACTGAATGTTCAGTCAGATCATGTTCATTTGTTAGTACCAATGCCACCGAAAGAATCGGTGTCGAAGCTTTTAGGAATGGTAAAAGGTAAAACGGCGATACAGGTTTTTCGTCAATTCCCACACTTAAAACAAAAGCCGTATTGGGGTAATCATTTTTGGGCGAGAGGTTATTGTGTTGATACGGTTGGAATAGATGAAGAAATCATACGCAAGTATGTCAGATTTCAAGAGAAAGAAGAAATAAGGCAGGAAGGCCTGAAATTTAATTAAAGCTGTAGAATTGGGATAACGATAGCAACCTTCTTAGAGGGTTGCTCTTCATCCCCCTTCGAGGGGGTAAGTCAAAACCACCTTCTTAGAAGGTGGATATTTTTTCGACGAGCCGAATCGAAAATTTATTTTTTATCACGATCCAATATAAACGACTGTAAATCCGTTGGTAAACATAATTTACCCAAAAAGTATTTTTTCACTTCAGCCTCCACTTCAATGGTTGATTTTTCTACGTTAAAAGATGATCTAATAATAACATTTTACTGAAAAATCACTAAATTGATAATTGTATAAAATCTCCATATTTTCGTCTAACACATTTACATAATTATATTTCAAACTTACTACTGTGAAATGGCCCCACTCAACAAAATATGGAGAAAAGATATGACATTAAATGCACTTGATTTTAAATTATTGTATGGATTTGCTTATGACCTTTGCGAAAGCGGAAATCTTTTCCAAGGTGTTAAACTCGTTGATACGTTGGAGCGTGTCTCGGATAATGTCTTTGGGTCTGTTGGTGAAATGAAAGGTCTAGCATATTATCATCAGTTTCTACTACGATACCAAGCAGGTATGGATGCTGACGCGATTTTATATGGAGAAAAAGTACTTCAACTACTTTCAGATGGGACAGAGTTGCGCCATCTTGCCCTGAATTTAGGAAAACTGAACTTAAGTTTTGGTCAATTTGAAAAATCAAAGGAAACAATTGGACTTTCTAAAAGCACCAGCGGTGAAATTGATATAAATGCAGATGAGGCATTGGCGATCCTCCAGGACTTAATTGAAGAACAATTGAAGAATGCAGACAATTTAAGTTTGTCCGCCATTGCATCATATCACTAGGTGATAGAAAGGGCTCGAACAACAACTCATTCGAGCTTTTTTATGTCTCTTTGATGTCCATATTTGTCTTAACAACCGTCTAACTATTTCTAATTTGTCTGAGTCATACTATTTGATGTAATTTAAACATTAAAATAGGAGGTATAAGTCATGGAAGCGATTATGGGCTTATTAGGAATGATCTGTATTGGTTTTTTAATATTTCATGTTATTGATGAATGGTTTTTCAATGGGTTGTTATCTAGGTTGTTAGAAAAATATTTATTAAAGTAAACTTTTTCTTCGAGTGGTCAGGTTAATACTAGACCACTCGAAGTATTTACACCAAGTTACCTATTTAGCGGATAATTTGAGAAACTCTACCCGAATTTAAGATCATATAATTCATTAATCATTTCGTTCTTTGGAAACATGTAAGGATTTAAGGTTTGCCTGGACTTTACAGTTGTTCGTTTAGCGCCCTATGTGTTTCTTAAGTCTTTTTCAGATTATTAATATAGAAAAGTGAAATTAACAATATGCACTTACTTTTCTTCATTCTATATTCTACCTCACCTGCCATGCCCAATGTTGTACACAAGCTCGTCCACATGTTTTCATAAAATTATTGCTAATCTTTATTTTGTCAGTTAGTTCAAGAGTAAAAAGGAGTTTCTCATGGGTCAGAAACAATATGAAATCCCTGTATCTGGGAAAAATGTACAAGGCTTGCAATCGGCGCAACCAATTCCCACTGCTCAACAGGTAAGCAACATCAGTAATGTACCAACAATGCAACCAACCACAACAGGAGTTCAAGCAAGTCCTATGTTACAACAGCATGCAAGCCACACGAATTATTTTGGCAAGCCACGAAGGCGAGTATGGTCTTGGCTACTTTATATTGGCTCTGTATTGTTAGCTTTTACTGCATCTCCACTTTGGATCGCTTTGACAATATTCTTAGTAATATTAGACACTATTAGAGCGATTAGTGCTATCTGGAGAAAACACAAGTATCAAACACATGGAGTGACAAGCTATAGCGTAAATCCAGTTGCTGTACAGCACAATCCCACGCCACAATCTGCCGTGAATCATTCCTACGAAATCATTTCAGGCTATCGGCGAATGCGTTCTTTTCCAATCCATTTCTTTGCAACTATTGGAGTAGGAATGTCATGCATCGTAAACCCGTTTGCTCTACCGGCATTTGTTGGACTGTTTTTATTGTTATTTTGTCGATCACGCTTGACCCACTATACGGTTAAATCAGATGGCATTTTGCTCACGCAAGGTTTCTTGCCTCGAACGCGTGTATATATTAAACCAGAACAAATATCGGATATTTGGCTCGTTCGAAGTAATTTGTTCTATTACTTAACCGGTGATGCAAAGGTAATGATTCGAGATAAAACAACTGATCCTTTAACCGGAAGTAGAACTGGAAACGGTGTTTTAGAAATTGTAGGTCTGGGTAATTTTAAAAAAATGGTACGGATTCATGATGAAATAGGGAATGCAGTTTATAAGGTTAAAGGTAATCCCTAAACCAGATTTGGTAAATTTGAGAAATATTAATAGGCTTTATTTATAAAAACATTTCTGAATTATTTAGAAACGAACAATATTAAAAGAGAGGTGCTTCAACATGAGCAAAGGTAAACACACACGTAGTACTCAATGGGCAATGCGAACGATTGGTATGATTTCACTGAAAATTCCTCGAAAATTGAGAGTCCCGACGAGTGTTAAAGATCTTTTCAGTTTAAAACCAGGTCCTGCCGTTTCAGGGGTAATCCTTGAAATTAAGAATTTGACGAATAATAATAAACAAATAATGACGTTTGTGGGTGGCGGTCTTCAAGCAGGATTTTTTAGTCGTACCTCAGCCAGTTTAGATCCTTCCTGGATACAATTTGAAACCGAAAAAACTTATACACTGGAAGATTTTGAAGGTTTTGCAAGAACAGGTGGTCTTTCATTATCTATGGGGGTAGGATGGGCAACGGGTTTCTTCGTTTTTAATAATATTGATATTAAGCAACAATGGTATCTAGGAGAGCAAATTAATCTAAATGGACCTGTAGGCGGCGTAGCAGCTGGATTGGAATATTATCCTCTCGGATATGTCACAGCTCTCACTAAGGATATGTTTGAATATGCTGAATTTGAATTAGCACCCGGTGTAGATTCACAACAATTAGTAGAATTGATTAAGGAGCCCAGCCAAGACGGCTCACCAGATGTTTGGGCTGATTCAACTTTAAATGAATTGATTTGTGGGCTACAGGGATCAACTCTTCCAGTGGTTACCAAGGACTTAAATCATCAATGCGATGTCTCAGCTTCTCCTGCACAGACTTCTACACCGCAGTCCTCTGGCGATACTGATGCATCGAATAGTTTTGGTCCTCAACAATGCACTCCAGGTAATGATCAAACTGAAACGCAAAATGATGCTCAAATGGCGGACCCTAATCAGCCAAACCAAAAAGAACCTGAAGCATCTCCGGATGAGGGTCCAGTACAAACGTTTGGTAATTCGCCAAATAATTCTGCCGCCGAAGATCCTGGCGCAATATTTAATAGTGGTTAAGGCTAATATTGGGTGTGATTAAATAGAAATAGGAGAATTATATGTCTAGAGCAACACATGAAAATGAGGGAAGTATCTTGGTATATGGGTTTAAGGAAAAAACTACTGCTTTAATGCGAAGCGGTATTTTTCCAAAAGTAGTCAATACAACACAGTTTTGTCAACATACTGGAATTTCACGAGCGAATTATAATCGTATTTGTAGCACAGTATATGCTGGAAGAGAGGGCGACAGGCCCGGCACAACATATTATTACATTTCTCATGATGTATTGGAAAAAATAACACGAACGTATGGCATTCCTGAATCTCATTTTACCGCGAATTTTGGTCTGACTCAGTTTGAACAACTTATCCGCAAGGATCCTTGGGATACTTTATTGACGCTAAAAAATAGGAATACAGAGTGTGACTTTATCGTACTCCGTGAACATACGCTAATTAATAGTAATGACACCCGATCATTTGGCCCAGCCATCAATGAAAAAAACGAACCGGAACTAGGTATATTCGCTTTGCAGGACTCGATAGCATTTCAGTTTATTGGTTGGGAAAATAGCGACGTAATTCTTTTAGCTCGTGATCCACGTGGCTCTGTTGTCAGTCTACTTCCCAATCAAGACATGTTAACAAGTACACTTGGGATTGAGAAAGTCTTACGCCTTCCTGAAACGGATTTTTGGCAAGTACGATTAGATACCAAACCAGGCGTACACCAATTCATAGCTATATTTGTCAAAGACAATAGATTGGCTAAGGAGTTTGATACGGAAATGTTTGCACATCAATTAACATATCAGGCTGATTATCATCAGCAACGGCTCGTATTAACTCGGCTTACCTCTTGGCTGGATAAAGTTTCAAGTCAATATTCAGACAATTTGGATATTGTTGCCAAAGACTTACATGTCATTGAAGCGTAATGATAGCGTGTTCAATCTTGTTAAGGTTAATATTTATCAATCGACTAATGTCAAGATTGATAATATTAACCTTACTTATTATTTTTCATACATATTTAGAATTGACAGCGTATTTTCTGTTATACAAAGATCGTTTGTCTTTCCAAACTTAGTTCCTGAATTTCCTGTTGACTCTTAGATAGTCTTCGCAATTTTGTCTCTAATAGTCCTGTATTTCGTCCCACATATCTATCCTAATTCAATATAAACTTTTTCTAAGCTCTTAACTGAGCAATATAGAAAAAGATGTTTTTTCAATCTCAAGGAGAAATAAGTATGAAAATTGGAAATATCCCCGAAATCAATCGAAATGATCGTCTAATTTGTGGACTTGTTAATGATTGCTCAACATCAATGACGGAAAAAAACCGAATTGCTGAGTTAAATCAGGGACACATCATTTTGGACCAAGAATTAAAGTCAAACGAGTTAACTGCAATGCGAGTTCGACTTAAAAATTATAGTCTGGGTGGAAATAATGAAGTCATTTCTGATTCAAAGTGGACGGATGCATTGGACTACTGCCCACCATCCCTAGTGGCTAATGGTTGGACTCCTTTAGGAAAAGCCATGAGACAGGTGCTACATGATGTTATTGATGAAAGTCAACAATTACGCTCGCAGGGAATTGGCAGCTATGTTCCTTGGATTTTTTGCTTTTGCGATGGCATGCCAACGGATGATTGGGAAAATGTTGCGGATGAATGTTACGCCGCTACTGAACAAGGTAAAGTAATTATTTGGCCCATTGGGATTGGGAAAGGAGCAGATTTGAATGTATTACAAAGTTTTTCCAAATATCCAGCGCTTGCATTGAATGAAGCAAAATGGTCGGAACTATTTTTATGGATCAAAGATAGTTTACAAAGTGTTGCTGCATCACAACCAGGAGAAATGATCTCAGTGCCATCACCTGATAAATTCATAGTACCGGCTTAATTTGTTAGATAAATGTATCATAAGGATTTGAAAAAAAGCGGCGATTTGTCGTCGCTTTTTTTAAAGAGAATAAAACAAGGAGAAACCCTATGATTTTTCGAAGTACTGATAATCCAGTAAATGGTTTTCAATTACCAATAACTGAATTTGTTGCAGCAAGTGTAAAAGGTGAAAGAAAAGGGAAGACACAATGCGAAGATGCCTGGAGCTGTGAAAGTCTTGGTGATATATGTGTTGTTGTTGTTTGTGATGGGGCAGGAAGTGCATCTCATGCAAAGGAAGGTGCTGTAATTGCTTCTGGCATTGCCACAAAATATTTAAAACGTTATATACAATCAAATAAGATAACAGACTTTAGCGATATTGATACGTGGGAAAATATTATTCAACAAACTATTAGTCATGCACGATCAGTCGTAAAACGTATTATAAAATATAATGATTCTACAATTCATAACTATCACGCAACATTAATTGGAACAATCTTCTCAAAAAAAGGCGGTATCTTTTTTCATATTGGTGATGGCGCCGCAATTGCTTGCGCGGATACAGAGAACTGGGACAAATGTATTGTAAGTCCACCAAAGAATGGACTGTACATTAATCAAACCTACTTTTATACAGAAAACAACTGGGAAGCCCAACTTCGGCTCACCCCTTTTGGTCCATCAAAACTAATTACATTGTTTAGTGATGGCGTGGAGTACTGTTTGCTCGATGAAGATGGAAAAAGTATTAATGTTCCATTTGCCACAGTAATTGATCAACATTTTGTAAACTGTAATCCGGATCAATGCGCAATTGATCTCGCAGATACGCTTCAACAAGATCTAAATATATTAAAAAGTAGTGATGATGACAAAACAATTCTGTGGATGAAGTTAACTGGAGGTGAACAAAATGAATTACTTCCTCGAATGGCACAACGGAAATAAGACTCAACTTGGGGATTTAGAAAACCCAGCAGTTGCTACACAAATCGGTGACGGTGGTGCTGGACGAATATTAAGACATGCCGGTATAAATGGGTACGCCATAAAATTATATAAAACAGAAGAAATAGCCAAAAAAAATGAGGCTAAAGTATTAGCTTTATGCGGTGACATTCCATCTATGGCTACATCAAATAACCACATTGCTCAAATGGCTTGGCCATGTGGCGTTATACGTGATAATCGGAAAACATTTCGAGGATTTATCATGCCCATGGTTGATGGGTATAGTTTAGAAATGCTTTTGCAACCCGCATTACGTCGTCGCAATAACGCCCCTGAGGATATGCTATTTAGACTGATAATTGCACGTAATCTTGCGGAGAACATGGCGCTACTAAATAGTCATGGGTTTTATGCCATTGACCTTAAGCCCGCGAATATTCGTGTTTATAAAGAAACGCATAATACTAGTGCTGGAATGACAGTTTTGTTGGACATTGATGGCTTTGCGTTTTCTGATCACTATGGCAATTATCATGCTCCAGATATGGCAACACCGGAGTATCTATTTCCTGGTGTGGGGAGTATCAATGCCAAATCATTATCAAAAAATGCATCGAATCAGGATCAATGGGCACTTTCCATCATCATTTTTAAACTCCTGAATGATAACATTCATCCCTTTCAGGGAATTGACCACAAAGCATATCGTTCAATTCATCCAAGCGCGGTCATTGAGAGGATGAAATATCTTCCAACATTGTATTGCTATGGTCAACACTCTCATTCTCATATCGAACCTTTGGGTGGAAGTTTACATAGGTATTTTGACTTGAGGCTTCATCAATTATTTGATGAAGCATTTTGTAATCCCTATCAACCGCCAGCGGCTTCTTGTTGGCTATCTATACTCGATGAGCTATTAGATGATAGTTATTCGTGCTCACTAAATCCTAGTCATCGCTTACTTGGTGAGATTTGCGGTTTATGCGCTTTAGAAGGACAAGTGTCCAAACGACCAAAATCTACTGATAATAAGCCTGCTATTAATGCGGCAAAAACTGCAAGAAGTAAAAGTTCAACAAATAATATCAGTAAAGGAAACTTTGGCCCAAGGCAATCCCAAGAACATCCTAAAATAGGTAGAAATAAAGAGAATTCAAAAAAAGTATCTAATAAATCAACATCAGGAAGTTGTTTCGGGCCAACTGGTGCTACAAAGAACAAAGTCGCAAAACAAATTCATTCGCATGGAAATTTGGGGAATGTTAATTCAACAGCGAGCCGTACACAAACCGTAGTAGGAGGTAATAAAAAAGTGCATTCTAAATTACATCTAATGGGAGTTTTAATTAAAAAATTTAACAAAGATATATATCTGTATTCTTGTAGCTTATCACATAGATTGGGCCTTATTGCACTAGTTAATAGTTTCAATTATAGACCTACGTGGCCATGGATAATTTCCGCAGCAATTGCGGTTAGTATTTCATTTAATATATTTGGATTAGGATTTCAGGAAAAATTAGTTGAGCTAAACGGTTATTTACCACAAATTTCTTATGTTGTTTTATTTACATTAATTCTTTTGTTTGCCTTTTACTGGCTTCCTAAACGACTTATGCAAGAAAGACAATTTCTTTCTACTTGGAGGAAAAGTCGGTTTTTCTCTAAACTGGCTTTACTTGTAGGGTGGATGATTTTACATAATTCGTTTTTTCCAATAAATCATTATATTGACTATAATACATATTCAAATAATGCAACATTTGGTGCACAAGCTTATGCCAGAAATAAGCATCAACTGGATCAAGCTTCTACTATTAGTGCAATACAAAAGTATTTAATAAATCATAACTATAATCCTGGGCCTATTGATGGATTAATGGGTTCAAAGACTAGAGCAGCTTTGAAACTGTTTTCGAAAGATACCCAGTTATCGTTGCCAAAACAACCGAGTGAGATTTTGAAATCACTGCACAACTATCATGGGTGAATAATTTAAACCAATAATATGCAATATATGACAACTAACTAAAATGGCAAAAATACAATACGCTATACATGGAACAAATCCATTAATCTTTCTTTACTTGTCAACATTACAGATTACAAAAACTGCTTTCTACGTTAATTACACCTATACAGAAATCTACATGAAGGTCCACTTTAGGAAATAATTTTAAAAGCATACAGGTTTTCTAATTATTTGCTTTTTTTTGTGCTATACATTAAAAGATTGATCTAAAAATTTGATTGATTTTGATGAACGGGTGGGCAAACAGAATTGTTGAACGACAACTTTGTCGACCCAGTACGCGTTCGTTACCATTCATCAATGAAATTCTTGATCAAAGCTCTCGGATTTTTTCTGCCAAATTAAAGTTTTCACGATAAGTCGTCATTTGAATTTTATTTGTAATTTTCAGTTACACAATATACTTAAGCCAAATCATCAAAATTAACATTCTTGTGCTCATCAATAGCCGACATTAATATAAAATTTCGAATAAGAATTTCTAGTTAAAATCGGGTGTTGGTATCGATTTAGAAAGCTTCAATTTTTCACTATGAATAGACAATAATATTTCTAACTCAAACGGCAAGTGTTTCACCTAGAGCAGACCTTTACTAGGTTTTATATACACCGGTAAAGTATATTTAGGTTAATATGAAATACCCAATTAAACGTACTTACTTTGTCTTTAATGAATTTTGCAAACACTTATCCCAATACGGTATACCTTCAAATCGCTTAACCAAAAAATCGACAAATGCTCTAACTCGCTGTGAAAGGTGACGAGTTTGTGGATAGATCGCATAAGCTTCTATTTTAGGTCGAATGTATTCTCTCATGATTGGAACCAACCGCCCACGCTCTATTTCTTTATACATTATAAATGCAGGGATATACGTAATACCTAAACCATTAACAGCGGCAGCTCGTAAAAACTCACCATTACTTGATTTTAAATAAGGGTTTATCTTCGCGGATAGTAAATTCCCCTTATTGTCTTGAAAATGCCAGGTTTCATAGTCTCGCAATAAATTATAGACAAGACAATGATGCGTCAATAAATCCTCTGGGACAACGGGGGTACCCATGCGATCAAGATAATCTGGGCTCGCACACATCACCGCTTGAATGGGCGCCAGACGACGTGCGATTAAACTGGAGTCTGGTAGTTTAGCAATACGTATGGCCAAGTCAAAACCTTCTTGAATTAAATCTATCTCTCGATCATTAAAATCTAAATCAAATTCAATCTGTGGATGTTCCTGTAAAAAATCATTGATCGCTGGCCCCATATGCATCAGCCCAAAACTTAATGGTAAGGCCACTTTCAGGCTACCTTGTAATTCACCATGTGCTTGTGATGTGGCAAGCTCTGCTTCGAGTACATCTTCCAATATACGAACTGATTGATGGTAGTAAGTCCGCCCAGTATCTGTCAGATTCATGCGGCGGGTGGTGCGATGAAATAATTCAACACCCAAATGTTCTTCTAACTCTTTCAAACGCCGGCTAACGGCAGATTTTGCCACGCCAAGTCGATCGGCTGCACCACTGATACTGCCGGCCTCCACGACTCGAATGAAAGTATCCATGCACTGAAAACGATCCATCTTTACCTCCTTTGTTGCGATATAGAGAACAAATATTTGCAATTATGACTGTTTATACTTCTTACCGCAACGATGATAATGTTTTCAACGACAAGGCAATAATTTTTTGAAAGTAAACAAACGAAGTGATTTTCAACCAATTTTAAGCGATTTATTAACTTTTTACACAGAACGGGAGATTCAAAATGGAAAAAACAAGTCATGTAGTAGCACGAGTGTTTCTTGGTCATATTTTTTTACTTGCAGGACTAAGCAAAATCGGCGCGTATGAAGGTACAGCAGGTTATATGGACGCCATGGGTGTTCCTGGTGGTTTATTACCCCTAGTGATCGCACTCGAAGTGATTGGCGGCTTGGCGATTATTGCTGGCTGGCAAACAAAGTGGGCGGCTATTGCATTGGCAGGATTCTCTGTTGCCTCTGCAGTTATTTTCCACAACAACTTTGCTGACGAAACACAAATGATTATGTTCATGAAAAACTTTGCGATTGCCGGTGGTTTTTTATTGTTAGCCGTACATGGGGCTGGTGCGTATAGCGTCGACAATCGTAACAGAACTGCAAACGTTGCAGTCAGCCATTCGTAAAACCAAACACACAGGGTCGTACTCACATTCGAGCGGCCTTGTGATTTTCGACAAACATTTAATTGATACATTTAAAGGGAAATTAAGATGAATTTAAAAAAACAAGTTAGTTCAACATGGGTGTTAGCATTAGCGGCATCTGCAATTTTAATCGCAAGTCACGTCCATGCTGGTGAACCCGTATGGGATGGAAATAAAGTTAAACTTGTATCCGAAAAACTGGCAGATGGTGTTTATGCCTACTATCCCAGTGATGCGAAAGAATTGGAAAAACAAGGTAAACCCGTTGCCACAAGTGGTGGGTTTGTGGTTGGTGATAAAGGTGTGTTGATTATTGACACCATGTTGAATCAACGTCTAAACACACAAGTTCAGAATATGGTAAAAGACAAAGCGAATAAACCGATTACCTATGCAGTTAATACCAGCTCTCACGGTGACCATTCCTATGGGAACATGTATTTACCCAAAGAAACAACCATTATTCAGCATAGTGTTACAAAGGCGTATATCGACAAACACTTCAAAGCCGATACAGAATTTATGATTCAAAATTTTGGTAAAGGTCGTGGTATTGAACAAATTAAACCCACCACGGCAGATATCCTCGTTGCCAAAGGTGGGAAAATCACTGTCGACTTGGGTAATAAGTCAGTAGACATTATTGATTTTGGTTTTGCGCAAACCGGTGGAGATCTATTTGTCTGGGAACCTCAATCAAAAGTGTTATGGACAGGTAATCCCATTGTTACGGTTAAACCTTCTTTGCCCTGGCTTTTAAGTGGACATCTAGTAGAAACATTGGCTTCATTGAAAAAAGTTTATAACTTTTTGCCTAAAGATGCGCGTGTAGTCCCCGGTCATGGTTCAGTTATCTCTCGAGAAGATATTAAATGGCATATTGACTACCTTGATACAGTTAAAACGAAAGTACAAGCTGCAATTGATGACGGTTTAACACTAGAGCAGACCGTTGCGCAAGTTAAAATGCCTGAGTTTGGTGGCTATGCTTTGTTTGGCTGGGTTCATCCTAATTTGAATGTACCTGCGGCTTATCGTGATTTGAGCAAAAATAAATAGAAAGAGTCCTTCCACTCAGGTAAAGCCCGTTTAAATCCAGCTTTACCTGAGTCAAAGGGAGCAAAAAAAAATGAACAACAAACCGAACAACAAACAAAAGTTATGGAAAAAAATCGGGATCTGGCTAATCACCTTAGCTTCAATCCAAACTGTCGCAGCAGCCAATTGGAGTAGCACTAATGTACAGTTGCTTCATGGTTCGGGTTATCAATTAGGCGAAGATCAAAGAACCATTTTTACATTTGAACACGCCAATACCTGGTCTCATGGTGACAACTTTTTCTTTCTTGATGTGACAGAACCTAGCAGTCATGGCACTACGTTTTACAGTGAGTTTTCGCCTCGATTTAGCTTAAGCAAGTTGTCAGGCAAAAAAATCTCTGTAGGCATTATTAAAGATACCTTCATAGCGACAGGTGTGGAAATGGGTAAAGACCTGCATTCGCGCTTACTAGGTTTAGGTACATCATTCAACGTAAAAGGCTTTAGTTACGCCAATATTAATCTCTATATACACGAAAGCACTCGAGATTGGGTGACTGAAGATACCGGCTTGGGTGGGCAAGTGAATGTCAATTGGGCATTGCCTTTTTCCATTCAACATTTTTCCAATAAACAAAGCAAATGGGTTTTTGAAGGACATTTTGATTATTCTTTTAAGGAAAAAAAAGGCAGTCACCCAAAAGCCAACAATTTAAATGCCGCACCCCGATTATTGCTGGATGTAGGAAATTTTGTACAAACACCAGGGCAAATCCTGGCAGGTATTGAATATCAGCTTTGGAGAAATAAGTTTGGCATTGATGGTGTTAATGAAAATATCGCACAATTTATGGTTAAGTGGGTGTTTTGATAATCATTTAATTGTTGCAATTTCGTGAACAATATTTTCAGTGTAAGGATGTTTATTATAAATAGTGCAACAGCGATAATATTTATAACGAAACGGAATATTTCCAAGTGGAAATAATGGAGAAGATCATGAATACACAACCCGCTACACGACATATACAAGATAGGATAATACCGGCCATGACAGTGCCCGAGGGTGCGGGTGTTACCGTACACCGCACCATTGGTACACCCGCTTTGCGTAACTATGATCCCTTCATGATGTTGGATCAATTTAATAGCGACAATCCAGATGACTATATTGCGGGTTTCCCGTCACACCCTCATCGTGGTTTTAGTACGTTCACGTATATGATTGATGGGCATATTGAGCATCAGGACAGCATGGGTAACACAGGAAATTTGGGCCCGGGTGGCGCTCAGTTGATGAAAGCGGCTAGCGGTATTATTCACTCAGAAATGCCAAAACAGGAAAATGGGTTAATGCGTGGCTTTCAACTATGGATTAATTTGCCTGCGGCCAACAAAATGGATCGACCTGAGTATCAAGAGTATGACTCGGCAGCTTTTCCGGCCGTAGAGACGTCTGACTATCGTATTAAAATAGTCATGGGTAGGTTTAACGATGCAAGCGCCCCAATTGTCGATGATATTACTCACGTGTCGTATTTCGATGTGCAAGTGAAAGCCGGTAAACGTTTTCAGCATGAGTTGCCCACAGAGAATAATAGTTTTCTCTATGTATTTGAAGGTGACGGCCAGCTTAATGACCAAAACGTGTCGTTAAATACGTTCATTGCTTTGGGCTCTGAGAATAAATCATCAGAGTTTATTGCCGGAGAACAAGGTGCACGATTTATTTTGATTAGTGGCAAGCCAATTAGCGAACCTATCGTTCAATACGGCCCATTTGTGATGAATACACGGCAGGAAATCGAACAGGCCATGACGGATTTTCAATCAAATAACTTCGTTCGTGATCGCGCGTGGATCAAACGAAAAAACAATTAGCAAAGATTCAAAAAAAGAGGGATATACTATGACTGCAAAATTGAAAACCGTTAATGGTGAATTCATTCGATCGGCATCCAGTTTTAGAAACTGGGTGACGAGAGATGGAAGTCCTGGGCCTACAGGTGAGGGCGGCTTTGCTGCCGAACCAGGGCGGTATCACCTTTATGTATCTTATGCCTGCCCCTGGGCACATCGCACACTCATTTTTCGTGCCCTAAAAGGATTGCAAGACATTATCTCAGTTTCGGTGGTTCATCCCTTAATGCCTGCAGAAAGCTGGGTGTTTGGCGATTATCCGGGCGCTACTGAAGATCATGTAAACAAAGCGGACTATCTATATGAAAACTATTTAAGGGCCAATCCAGATTTTAAAGGTTTAGTTACAGTGCCTATGTTGTGGGATAAAAAAGGCCAGACCATTGTGAATAACGAGTCTTCCGAAATCATACGCATGTTAAATTTTGCATTTGATGCCTTTTCTAATGATAGTGGCAAAGCTGATGTGGATTTTTATCCCGAGGCATTGCATAAAGAAATCGATGCGATTAATGATGTGGTTTATGAAAGTATAAATAATGGCGTTTATCGCGCGGGTTTTGCGAGAACACAAGAAGCCTATAATACAGCCTATGAACGTTTATTTAGTACGATGGATGAGCTTGAAGAGAGGTTGTCAAAACAACGCTATCTTGTTGGCAGTCAAATTACAGAAGCAGATTGGCGTTTATTCACAACGCTAGTTCGCTTTGATCCAGTGTATTACAACCACTTTAAAACCAATAAAAAACGTTTGATGGATTATCCAAATCTATGGGCGTACACACGTGAACTTTATCAGGTACCAGGTGTTGCGGAAACGGTGAATATGGATCATATTAAGTATCATTATTTTGCGAGTCATCGTTCAATCAATCCAACTGGTATTGTACCTAATGGCCCTGAAATTGATTTTATGCAACCTCATGGACGGAAAAACAACTTTTAAAAGTATTATTAACGTTGTATTAAAAAGGAGAAAACTATGTCAGAACCATTGAATCCACAAAACGCACCGTACCCGGTGGAAGTGGAGGAAGGGAAAACCTACTACTGGTGTTCCTGTGGTCGAAGTAAAAACCAGCCCTATTGTGATGGTTCACATCAGGGAACAGATTTTCAACCAACTGCATTCACCGCAGAAAAAACTGAAACAACCTACTTGTGTGGTTGTAAAAAAACCGGCAACCAACCCTTTTGTGATGGAAGCCATAGCAAATAGATTAATCATTAGGAGCAACTGAAACAAGTTGCGCCTATTCAAATTAAAGGACTAAAAAGTGAAAATTTTAATTGCAATAACCCTGTTGCTACCGGCAATAGTCTTTGCCGATATACATATTCCCGACACTGCTCCTCAACTGCCACCAAAAGCGGATTATCCACCAGGGGTCGCTGAAGATATCGAAATCAAGGGATACCACGTTTCTGAAATTAGAAATGATGTCTTTTGGATTACCGGCGGTGAATATCATGTCATGGCAGTAAAAACACGTAAGGGCGTAATGATTGTCGACGCGCCTGAGGCACTCCCTTTTTTCCCGCCAATGGATGTGTTAGGTGCGGTGGCTGAGATTGCACCGGGCTACCCGATTACTCATATGATATACAGTCATGGTCATACGGATCATATTGGTGGTGCTGGGCTCATTAAAGAAGCTTTTCCAAATGTCCAAATTATTGCACATAAGAAAACCAAAAGATTGTTAGCAAAGATGAACGATTCTAAACGTCCGGTACCAACAAAAACGTTTGAGAAAACCATGACCGTAAGCAGTGGTGGCAAAAAGCTTAAGCTCCATTATCGAGGCAATACACATATGCCGGGTAATATTTTTGTTCATGCACCTCGAGAGAAAATATTAATGGTCGTTGATGTCACTTTTCCTGGATGGGTACCATTCAGACGCTTAGCATTATCTGATAATGTTGGTGGGTGGATTAAAGGTAATATGGACGTACTTGATTTTAAATTCGATACATTAATTGCCGGACACGTTACAAAATTGGGAACACGATCTGACGTCGAGCTACAATTGGAATACGTTCAGGATATTATTGATTCTTTTGATAGCACAATGGGAGATCCTAGCACCTTATTTACAGCTGTCGGCGCATATGATTCGGTACATGGACCTGGTGCGGCTTTCGAGACGAGTGCCAAATGGGCATTATTTAGTGCTTTCTTTGATGCATCGACCAAGATTTGCTCAGATATTCTGGATGCCAAATATACCGAGGGAGCGACCCCTGGTGATAACCCTAAGGCTTTGGCGGGTGCTGAAGCCTTCAACTTTTCTAACTGTGAAGCCTATTTTGTTGCTCGAAGACTCGGTGTCGTTAAAGCCAATTGATGCCTCTATTAGAGTTTCTCTCAAATATAGCGGGTACGAACAGTTGTGCCCGCTTTGCGGTTATAACGAATGCGCTGTTTGACTGGTATTATGGTGTTATGTAAAGACGTCACACACCTCAGGCAATGCCACTTGGACGGGAGGTATCGCTTAAAAAAGCGATTAATTTTCACTATACCAAAAATTATGGAGTTTAACGATGCGTAAAACTGATGACAAAAATTTGGACAAGCAATTTATTGAGCGATGGTCGCCACGTGAGTTTTTGCCCGACGCTATAAACGATGAAGATATAAAAACAATTTTTGAATCTGCACGCTGGAGCCCCTCTTGTTTTAACGAACAGCCTTGGCGTTTTGTGTATGCCACGCAGCCGAATGATCTGGACATTTTTCTATCGGTATTGAACGATGGCAATCAGACTTGGGCAAAAAAAGCCCCTTTGTTAATATTGGTATTTAGTAGTAAACATTTTTCTCGTAACGACAAACCCAATCGTTGGGCCGATTTTGATACTGGTGCTGCCTGGATGGCTTTAACACTCCAAGCCAATAAGCTTGGATTACATACTCATGCCATGGGCGGATTCGACCCTAATAAGGCATTTGAAGTGACGGGTTTGGATCCCGACAAACACAATGCTATTTGTGCAATTGCTGTAGGAAAGATTAATGATGAAAACAATTCCTCCGATGTTAATAATGAAGAGCAACGGAGTTTACGAAAGACTTTAGACGAAATTGCATTTGAAAGAGTAAACACGTAAGTCATTCTATCTGTGAATTATTTTGCACGCGTTAATATATCAATAACACTATAATTAGTGTATTTTCCAGTATCTCTCATTGTGGAATAAAATTTATCAAATTTTCCAATAGTTGATAGTATAGTTGATTGTCTGCTTCAACTTAAGAAGTCTATTGAATTGTGAAAAACTGAATGTGCCAATATACGACAGACCAGAAAAAACAAAAAACCTATCAACGGCCGCACTAAGGTGAATTTAAGGAAAATGCAACTCGGTTGGGAATGGCTGCTTTAAGAATTTAACTTGTTAGCCAAGTTTTCATAAATTGAGAAATATTTTCTCGTTGAAATGTAAAAATGTTTTCATAGTCGACAAAGTTCTAATTCACAGGTTTCCGTAAACTTCTGCAACAGGGTGAATTGAGATATACAGACCCAAAAATATTGTCAGTTGAAGTCAGGTTCTTTCAGAAATCAAATTAGGCTTGGGTTACCATATTTTAATATTGTCATTCATCATAGGCATAATTAACCGATTTTTCACTGTCTTTATTAAGAAAGTAAGTTGTAATTTGTTCGTCGGTTAAATAACTTTCTTGGTTCACATGTGCTTTTAAATGAGTGAAACGAAGTTCACCCTTCAAAGTTGCTATTTCACTAACAAGTTTTTTTACTGCGTGCAAGTCGACATTGGGTTGTTGGAATAAGTAATTTAATTGGTTTTCTTTGCGTACAATTTTACGCCCAGCTTTAATAGCATATTTTCGCATTAATTTATAAGAAATGGTTGAGCGATTATTTTGAACTCGCGTTAGCGTTAGTAAATTTTTTATTTCTAAAACGCGCTTGGGATTTGGAAAATGATTTATTTCAGCAACTCGGTCAAAGTCAAGACTGCCGCCAGTTAAATAGGCGTTAACTTCTTCTTTAGTTAATATTGAATTATCAGAATCTGATTCTTCTTCGTTATGTGATGCTAGTGAGGGATTGCTAACAAAAATTAGCAAGCAGACCACGTACGAATAAAAACTATGCTTCATATGACTCTCTTTGATAATATTTTGAGCAAGAAATGTTCAAAATATTATCCTAATTGCTAAAAATCACATAAAGATACGCTTTTATCGCAAAAAATGGAATAATTTTTTATTAAATAGATTGTTAGTTGGCCGTTTTAACTAGTCATCATGGTGTTTATTTCTTCTATGCTCCTTGTCTCTTGATTCTGATTTCTTATGCTCTTTTTTATTGTTTTTATGAGAATGTTTTTTATGACGGTGGGGGACGATAACCTCTATTGATTGTTGGCTTTGGTTACCCATAAAATCGTTTGCAGTAACATCAATCGTATATATGCGATCTTCTTTTCCATGTCGGGATTTTTCTGCACGTAAGTAAATCTTCCATTCGTTATTAGATTGCACAATCTCCCAATCAGATTTATGCTTTTTATGTTGATGATCTGCATTGCTTGTTATTTCGATATTGACTACTGGATTGCTATCAACTAAATCATTGATTTTTTCAACACTTCCTACATAGCGCATTTTATGATTTGCAGGCCACAATATTTCTTTTTCCATGTCTAATTGAAAAACAGGCGGAGTGGTATCAATAATTGCTACCATTTGCTGAGCGGTGGTGCTATTTCCGTTTTCATCTGTTGCAGTCCAGGTGACAACGTTTGAACCTAACGGAAATATTGGCGGCGCGTTGTGTTCAACAGAGACGTTAAAAATATCGCTGCTAGTGGCGTTTCCAAGGAAAACAGGTGTTAATGGTCCAGTGGCTTCCTGTATAATATTAGTAGGAACTTGTAATGTAGGTTTCGTTGTATCAACCACGGTAAGTTTCATGGTATCACTGGCTTTGTTACCGCTAATGTCTGTGGCAGTAACTGTGATTTCGGTTTCACCCAATGCATAGTTTGCTTGTAATGGGGTGATGTTTATAACGATATCACCGCAATCGCAAATATCACTGGTTAGGTATGAAAGTGTGAAGGGTGAACCAGCTGTACTGACAGCTTCCAATACAATATCACTACCAGCGCTAATTGTTGGTGGCGTTGTATCTACTATCGTAATTATTTGAGTTGCTGTTGATTTGTTACCATTAGCGTCAATTACAGTCCATGTGACAATCGTATCTCCTAACGCATAACTAGCTGGTGCGTTGTTGGAAATCTCGAATCTAAATATGTCCTTAGCACTTGCTTGACCAATGTCTACAGTTGTTAAACGTGCTTGTGCCTCTATAGTTAAATTGGAAGGTATAGTTAGTACGGGTGCAGTAGTATCAATTACTGCCACTTGTTGTGTTGCAGTACTGGTCAAGCCATTTGCGTCAGTTGCTTTCCAGATAACGGTTGTTTTTCCTAAGGAAAAATTTGTTGGTGCATCATTAGTAATCGTTACACCAAATATATCAGTCGCGTCGGCTAAGCCAATGTCTACGGCACTCAAAATCGCATTTGCTTCAATCTCAATATCTATTGGTGCTGAGATTAGCGGTGCCGTATTATCTGTCACTGTAATTTTCTGATTTTTAGAAGTGATATTGCCATTGCTATCAGTGGCTGTCCACACGACAGTTGTATTACCCAAAGGATAAGAATATGGCGCATCGTTTTTTATATCAACTGGAAAAATATCACTTGCAGTTGCTTCGTTTATGTCGATGACGCTATTAATAGCAGTAGCTTCTGATTCAATATTATTTGGTATTGTTAAAACAGGTGGCGTCGTATCTTGCACTTTAATATAGACGTTATTGCTAGTTAAGTTGTTGCTACTATCACTAGCGGTAAGCTGCACCGTCGTATCGCCAAGTGGATAGTAATCCAGATTTGGATCAAAAGTTATTTTGATGGGGCCACACAAAACACAATTATCTTTGGAAGAATATTGGATATTATATTGAGCGCCTTTGATTGAACTGGCTTCGAGTGTGATATGGCTATCAGAGAGTAATTCAGGTGCTGTAGTATCCATAACTTGTATGTTTTGAACAGCGTTTGTTTTGTTTCCACTAGTATCACTAGCTGTCCAAGTAACCTGAGTTGATCCCATGGGAAAAAGAGTAGGTGCATTATGTGTAACGTCAGCAAGGAAAATATCGTTTGCAATGGCATTACCAATGGATACGCTCATTTCTGGTGCTGTTGCTTCAACAAATTTATCCCCAGGAGCTGTAAGTGATGGAGCAGTAGTATCCTTAATGGTGACGAGTTGTTTATTTGAACTGGCATTTCCGTTGCTGTCTGATGCCGTCCAGGTAACTTGTGTATTCCCCAATGGATAATCATTTGGTGCATTATTGGAAATAGTCGTAGGGAAGATATCGCTTGCGGTGGCACTGCCAAGATCAACTTTGGTTTTAATCGCATTCGCCTCTTTGTTGATATTTGCCGGTATACTAATAACCGGAGCAATGGTATCTTGAACTGTAACACGTGTCTGATCTGTGGCAGTATTACCCAAGCTATCTCTAACAGTTATAGTGACATCTGTAGAGCCTAAAGGGTATGTTGTTAGTGTAGGTGCTTCGGAAATGCTGGCAATCTGACAGTTATCTGCTGCGCTGTAATTTAGGGTATATAACGCGCCGTTTATGGATGTTGCTTCTAATGTTGCTGTTGAAACGGCAGTTATAGTGGGAGCGGTTGAATCTGTAATGTTTACACTAAATGATTGATTATTCTGGTCGCCTTTACTATCGGTTACGGTTAAATTTATGTCGTGTTGACCAGGACCTAAAAATACATTAACAATTTCGCCCGTTACTGTTCCGAAATTTCCACTCCATGTATACGTAAGCTCATCATTGTCTATATCACTAGAACCACTGGCATCTAAAGTAACGGTTGAACCACCATTAACACATACCTGAGAAGGTATAGTGGCGACATTAGCCACAGGTTTGCTATTGGGTGGTGGATTTATGCGTCGTAAATATACATCGATTTGGTTATTTGTATCTTGGCTACTTAAACTGTCCGAAGTGGTAAAAACATTATATATACCATCGTAATTGATACTTATAGTATTACCAATATTATTACTTATTTGATTTCCGTTATTGTCCAAGCTAGCTAATGTGATTGTTCCAAGAATTCGATCATATACAAACAAATCATCCCGATCATTGGTGTCAGAACTAACTAAATTTGTTGCGCCAGAATACAAAGAGATAAATCTACCATTACCACTGACTTGAGGGTAAAAAGATGGCCCATTTGGCTCTCCTAAGGTTGATGATATCCGAGTCGTTTTATTGTTAAGTCTATCGTAAAGAAATACATCTATATTTCCATTGTTATCATTTTTGACTATGTTGGTTGATAGGGAAATATAAGCGATTACGTTACCATCATTACTTATGCTGACTTGTCCACTGTGGCCATTGCTAAGTCCACCATTGTATGAAAAATCGATCCTTTCAGTCGTTTTATTTTGACGATCGTGAAGGTAGATATCATATTGATTATTGGCTGCATAGTTATCTAAATTGTTTGCAATTGAACTAAACACCACGAATCGACCATCACCGCTAATGGCAGGTAAGAAACTATCACCATCACCAACTGTTCCATTGCTGTTTATACTAATGATGTCTATATTTCCTGTTTGCATGTCTTTTACGAATACATTTCGTTTGTTGTATGTATTGTTAGATACAAGGTTGTTGGCTAAACTAGAAAAGGCGATGTATCGTCCATCGATGTTAGTCGCTGCGTCGCTACTTTCAGCGTTAGCGATTAATCCATTGGAATTACTGCTAACCAGTTTTGTTGTTTTATTTTTTACATCATATCGATAAATGTCAGTCACATTATTGTTATCATTTCCTACTAAATTTTTTGCATAAGAATAGTAAACGATAAATTTTCCGTCACCGCTGATTTTGGGGCTAAAACTAATGCTATCTGCCTTTGTACCATCGCTAGCGATACTCGCTCTTTGTATGGAATTATTACTTAGATTTTTTACATAAATGTGTTGCAAGTTAGATGAGTCGCCGACTAAAGCGCCAGAGTTGGAGGTGAATGTGACATATTGTCCATCATGGCTTATAGAAGGTTGGTTACTAGTGCCAAGAATTGATTTGCCATTGACTTCACTAACAAGAGTAGTTTCTGCCGCATTTGTTAATCCTGCTAACAATAAGCCAAGTGTAAAGACGTTGAGCTTGAATGTATTTAATTTCATAGTGCGGCACTCCCGGAACTGTAAACGGGAATTTCAATGTTTTCGCCGTTGTTATGTTTGGCTTTGATAACATAGAAAATGGGCATGCTTGACTGAAAATAACTTACATCAACAGGTGTATTTACTTTCCATTCGACGATAGCTTGCCCCATTGCTGGTAAATAGCCGATGTTTATGAGTTTGTTTTGATTAAAACTCGAAAATTCATTGCTTGAAGGCGAAAGTTTTACACGGTTCAGATCTTCTGCGCTGAAGTTGTCAATGGTAAGTATGAAGCTAACGGTAGAATATGAACCGTTGGTTTCAGACGCAATGACTTTATGACTTATCTTTAATTGATCATCTGCTGCTATAACAGCATTGTTACATATCATTACAGCAAAAAATGACATCAAAAAACCATGGTACTTGAACATAAGCTTTTGCCCTCTAATAATTGAGATTAGTTGGAAGGTCCGGTTGTACTTACATCCAGTGTAATGTCCCCCGTTAGATTGGTTGTTCCGTCATTCATGTTGTAGGATAAATTTGCATTAGATGGTGCACCGATGCTAGCTTCAGCATCTCCACTTAAACTTCCAGATAAGCTACCGGTGCCAGATCGAGGTGCGAATGGATCTGAAACTGATACTAGTAAATTACCAGTAAACGCACCTTCATTGTCAATTGCCATGGCTTGAGACGTTGTGCCATTCCAATCAACACTGTTAAAATTTGCTCTTATATTTGCGGTTGCGCTTGGATCAACAAAATCGACGGTCAATAGTGTATTGAGTGTGTCTAGTGTGCCTGTAGACACACCATCAGTTGGGTCAGTATTGGTGGCAACCGAATAAACAGCAATGCCTGTTAATGGTAAAGCAATACTAGTATCAATAGGATCAGGGATGATTGTATCTATGATGTCGGCATCCGAATCATCAGTAACACCAGCTAATTCATCTGAGTTATCATCTTCAGTTATTTCAGTTTCTTGTTTTTTAGATTTAACAGGAGTTACAGCAGAAATTAGATTGTTAATTACTGTTAATACAGATGTTTCAGATTCGAAGGATTCTGAGAATGTATTTGATTCAATATTAGATGCTATGACCTCGGTGTGAGTTTCTGTATCCGTATGCGCAAATAATAAGTCACCAGGAGAGCCTTCTAATTGACTTGGCTCGATATTTTGATCTTGCATATAGCCAAAATCACCTGGTACTATGTTCAACTCTCCACTATCATTATTAAGAACAATCTCACCTTGCATCACACCCACGTACAATCCATCATTTGCGTCACCGCAGTCGCTATCACATAAACGTGCACTGAAATCGGTGCCACGTATACCGATAGTGCCTACAGGTGTATTCACCATGTATGATTCTTTATTTTTGCTACCAATTGATCCTGTAATTGAACGAAATGTTCCTTTGATCAATCGATAGTGGCTTTTGTCATTTTCAACATCCTTTTCATGGGAATAATCATCAATTCGAAACTTGCTATTTGGACGGACAGCAAGCAAGGTACCGTCGCTCATTCGAATTTGAATTTGACTTCGAGCATTGGTAATAATGGTATCACCTTGATTTAATTCATCAGTTCGTCGCACACGCTGCTCATCACCTGAATCATTTACGGCAATAACTTTTCCGATAACATAAAGCGCTTTTCCGGCATAGGCAAATACTGATGTGGGAATGGAAAAAAGTATTAGACTTACAATGAGCGTTAAAGAAAATATTTTTGGCTTATACATAGCATACTCCCTAAATAATCTTGTAACTTAATGCAACATTCATTTGTGCCCGTTCAAAATCATATAAATCTACACTCGAAAAATTTCGTGTATAGCTAATATTTGGGCTGATTTTCCATTTTGAGTGAAGTTTAATATCAACTTTTATGGTGCTACCTATGCTGTTTTCAGCTCTTTCTTTTCCAAAGAAATTTGCATCATAGGAGGAGTTCATATAATTAAAATTTGCAATGATGTTAACTTTGCCGCGATGATCAGCTATAAATAATCCGGCTTGGGCACCGACATAAGTTCTCTCATAGATAGAATCAGATTCAAGAGGTAAGTCTTTACCCGCTATTGCAGTAACTGATGTTCCAACGAAATCCTTTAGTTTAGTTCTTTTTTTATGTTGATATTGAAGGCCGCCACTGATTTGATTGACATTTTTTACGGAAAAACTATCGGCATATTTGGTTTGTGCACCTCGCAATGATGCGCTGATGATATGTTTTCTATTGATTGACAATTTGTGCGTAAACTGAGCGCCGACTTGTTGGCTATTTTTTTTCTCATCAACCTCTACATAACGTGCGAAGGCTTGTAAGTTTTCTTGGTTATTTTTATTAGTTTTGAAACTAAGTCCTGTTCCAAGACTTGTCGCAGATGTATTGACAAAACTAGCATCTTGATAATCAAGTTTAAAGGTATCCGCGTTTGCATTAAAATTGATTTTTCTAGATAAGGGATACGAAATACCTGCGGTCATTTGCCCCATTAAAGTTGATGATGAGGTAGCCTTGCTATTTTTGCTAAGGCTAAATCCTAAGAAGCTTTCATTTTCTGTTGCACTATTGGCATTGCTATCGTTGCCTATGCCAGATTTCACAACAAAACTGTATTTTGCTTTGTTAGGTTGTTGTAATTTATCTGCCAAATTTGAGCTTAATTCTTTATATCGTCGATTATTTGAAGTTTTTACAATGTAGAGTAATTCTTTCTTGGCTTGTTTGATTTCACCCAATTTTGCATATGCTCGAGCAAGTGTGTACCGAGCGCCATCTTGTGAGGGATTACTTAATATAGCTCTCTCTAACGCAAACACCGCTAGGTTCGGTTGATTGTTTGCCAGTGCTGCTTGTCCTAGTAAAAAATCATATTCCAGCTCACCGGCATGATTTTCCATTTCAAGCTCTAAGATGGATATTGCTTTTTCCGCTTCATTATTTTTCAATAGCGAAGAAGCCTCTTTAAGCCAGTTGGCATTTTCAGCACTAGCAATGAGTGGGCTTCCTGCTAGCATCAATAATGCGATTTTTCTTGTATATCCAATCATATAAATTTCTCTTATCAGTTAAAGCAGCTTGGCTTTGTTCGATGTCATGAAATATACAATGGATATCTCAAAAATAATGAGCACTGGTTCACATAGAATGTGTGATACCCGTAAAACCGTGATGTAGTTGTCATTTTTTGAAATGAGAGTTTAATACCATGAAGTGGCTCGACAATTTAAAAAATTAAATAACTAACAACATGTTATTTGGATATTTCAAATTGATATAATTTTGGTAGTGAAACTGGGGGGTGTTAGATTTAAATTGTCTTAGAGATAGGGTGTTTGCATCTTATGAGGAATAGCATAACAATTATTTATGCGGACATCAAAAAATTGAAAAATCACAATTCATTATATCGCTTTATATTTTGATTTTGTTTTCTCTTTAATATTATGCAGTCTGTGATTTTTTCTGGCAATGAACTTGGTATTCGAATTGGGATCAATACGATACTGAGGTTAATTTGGAAATACTTTTAAAAAATCACACAAAAATTTATGCAGTAACAAACCTATGTTAAAGAAAGAGGTCATTATATGCATAGCTCAAATGATTTTTTTAGCAGTAATGGTATTGTCTGTGGTTCTGATGAACCAAAGCTGGCATATATCATTTAATGTTGCTGGACCAATTGATATTATTGACCTTGATACAAATCGGCCGTATTTAGTCCTACGCGGGTAATGCAGAATCCTTATAAAAACGTCGAGAAAGTTCAGCATGTGCTTTGGCTAGAATAAGGATAAATCTACGAATTTCAGTTCAATCGCTTAAGTGATACTGCTTTAGGCGGATTTGATGGAGTTGCCTTAAGTTACGCAATTAAGTAGCAACAACTGATGCAGATTATAATGACCGGGTATTTTCGAAATATATGTTATCAAAAATCAAGGTGAATAGGCAGTTTATCTCTAGGCAGGTTGATTTATATTCATTGAGTTTCCAATACTAATTAAAACTTGGTTTTGCGTAAGATTTGCTCTGCTTTTATATTGGAGATGTGGAAAAAATAATGCATTAACATAGATATTACTAATTATATCTGGTAAACAATTTATATTCTAAGTTATGATAATTGGTGTTCAATAATGTGTTGGGAAGCCAATTAGAATGTCGAAAATAGAATTTACCAAAGAAGAAAAAGAACTGCTTATTCAAAAGATTCAACATTATTTCAATGATGAGCTTGATCAAAAAATTGGCCAGTTTGATGCTGAGTTTCTAATGGATTTTTTCTCTGAGGAGGTGGGCGCTTATTATTATAATCGAGGATTATATGATGCCCAGACCATTTTGGAAAGTAAGTTAGAAAGTATTACAGAAGCCATATGCGAGATAGAAAAACCAACGGAGTTTCTTCGATAATGAAACATGAAAAAATAGATTATCTTGAATTTCCATCTAAGAATATTAGTGCGACAAAGGTGTTTTTTAGCTCTGTATTTGGCTGGTCGTTTGTTGATTATGGACCTGAATATAGCGCTTTCTCCAATGCTGGAATCAGTGGTGGCTTTTATCAATCAGATTTATCTTGTTCTACAGAAAATGGTAGTGCGCTCGCTGTTTTTTATAGTAAAACTTTAGAACAAACACAATCAAAAATTGAAAGTGCTGGCGGTTTAATTGTTAGACCTATATTTTCTTTTCCTGGTGGTCGACGTTTTCATTTTTCTGATCCAAATGGGAATGAATATGCTGTTTGGTCGGAAATCAATATATCTAAATAAACTTACTTATTTATTTAAGGAAAATCATTATGTCGGAATTGATAGCAGGTGAAGGTAGTTGTCTTTGTGGTGAAGTTCATGTCAGCGCGAAAAATATTAGCAATAGTGTAGGCGCATGTCACTGTGGTATGTGTAGAAAATGGGGTGGGGGACCGCTGATGGCCATAGACTGTGGTATGAATGTTTCATTTAAAGGGGAAGAAAATATTTCTGTGTATGACTCTTCAGCGTGGGCAGACCGTGGATTTTGTAAAAAATGTGGCAGTCATTTATTTTATCGACTTAAAGGGAATAAACAATACATAATGTCCGCTGGATTATTCGATAATACAGATGACTTTGTATTTGATCATCAAGTTTTTATCGATAAAAAACCCTCGTTCTACGAGTTTTCAAATAAAACGGAGAATATGACAGAGGCTGAAGTATTTGAAAAATATGCGGGATCATCTTAAAGCGAATATTTATGTTCGAATTAGTAATAAGTTTTAGTTTATTGCCGTATTATCTAAATAACATTCGACGCAATTCCTTCCATTATCTTTTGCGTGATAAAGTGCTTTATCGGCTCGAGAAAGGGCTTTGTCCAATTCAACTTCTGTCGCCTTTATCTGAGATACACCAAAACTCGATGTGATTGCTAGTTGTTCATCAATTTGATTAAAACTCATATTAGATATATTTAAACGTAACTTTTCCGAAATTTTATGGGCTTTATTTTTGTCAGTTTCAGGAAGAATGAGAGCAAATTCCTCACCACCAATCCGACCGAAAACATCAACAACACGAATATTATTTTGAATACAATTAACGAAACTTTGCAAAACGATGTCCCCAATTTCGTGACCATATTTGTCATTTATTTTCTTGAAATAATCGATGTCCATCATGATAATGGAGGTAGAGTGATTATATCGCTTAGCGAGATTAACTATCTGCATTCCATCTTTAAAAAAGGCTCGTCGGTTTCGTGTGCCAGTTAACTCATCAGTATGTGCTAGCTTTTCTGCCCTATCTTTCGCCAAATTTAATTTTTTTTCTGCTTTAATTCGGTCTGTGATGTCAGATGCTATTTCTAGCCGAACGATTCTGCCGTCTATCCATGGAATTGCTTGGTCACGGCATTGATACCATCTTCCGTTTACTGTATTTTGAAACTCCCAGACGTAAACATCATTTGGGTTGCCATTTTTATCAATAAGGCGATCATTTGTGCAAAATTTACAGGGAGAATTTTGTTCAGATTGCAAAATCTGCCAACAAAGTTTTTCATTTGGAGAGCCCCAGCGATCAATGCCATACTGATTCATAAATATCATTTCATGAGTATTCATATCTGACACATATACTAAGGCATCGATAACATTTAGTATTGTTGTCATATTTTCATCATGCTCGATGATATTTTGAATTATCAGATTATTATTTTTCATTTTATTATCTTTCAAAACATTGATTTCTTTTGCATCTATTGATAATAATAGATGTAATTTTGATAAAAATCACTGATTATTATAATTATTTTGTTTGGAGTTATTTTACAGTTTCGCTGCCTTTATGACATTTTTGATATTATATGCATACAAATTGAATGTACAATTGGGATTTTTAAATATTTAATTTCATGGTTAAACGATATTTGAATCGAAAGTAGTAAAACAACCAAATTACCATCTTAGATAATTTGGTGTTATGCGTTACTTATTTTTATGCAGATATTTCTTTAGCACTAATGCTAATTTAATCGACTCGTTTCACGAAAATTTATGATTGTGTGTTTTTGTCTTTAATATCTGATTTCACTTCGCAAGTTGAAATACCAAAGGCAAAGTAAGCGGGGCACCAGCCGATTAATCCAGTGACTAATGGTATGGCACCAATAGCTGCCCAGTAACTTTGATAAAGCACTCCAACGGCGATAATAACTAAGCCAATGATAACCCTAATAAATCGATCAGTACTTCCTGCATTGTTTTTCATAATAGTCTCCTTTGTAATTACTCTGCGTATTTCAATTTTTATCCATAAACAACGTTATTTCGCACTTAAAATCCCAAGGGTTTCATTAAGCACTTACTAAACTTACCAAGTTCGTTTTGATCGTACTCAATCGGTCATGTATTTATATGCACTCTAATTCCGTGCCGATTAACATTGTTTCTGATTCGAAATTTAAATACGCTCAAAAGTTACACGTTGGTGATTAATAAAATTTACTACTTTTCCGCTACTTCGAACTTATAAGTCGCGTGACAAGCTACACAATTATTTAGTAATTCACTGAGTTGGTTCATGGTATGTTCCGTATCAGCGAGTTGTTCAGCATCAAGTGCTAGTTGAGTAAATTTTGAATGAGTGTCGAAACCCAGTTTCTTAAATTCTAAGGGTAGTTTTCCTACAAGAGAGCCGGGTATTTCTTGTTGTGCGGCTCGGCCGACTATACGTGCTGCTTTGCTGGCGGCGGAAAAATCATTTTTGGCTACGCCATGTGTAATTTTCTGAACACTGTCGAGAAAAGTACGCATTTCATTTAAAACAAGATCTCTTTCATCAGTCGTGAGTTGCACGGCGAGTCGTCCATCTTCAGACTTAATGACATCGCCTGATAAAATAAACTTGTAGACCATAACTCCTGAGCTTATGACAAAAATTGCAACTAAAATCCAACACAATTTACACATGTTTTTATCCTTATTTAAGCTTAGAATTATTTGCCTTTCACATGATAAAACTCGATGTGAAATTTTACCGGTCCGTTGATCTCCACTTGGTGTGCTGCTTGAGGTGCAACTACGCCGAAGTTTTCTGTATCAATAATATACTCTTCAATATTAGGTTCTAAAATTCGATAAGTTAGGTTTCCTTCGCTCACCATTACTTTCCCCCATACATCTTCCGAAATTCTATGTTGTCCAAGAATACCTGGAGGAACGCTGTTGTGTTCAAAATCTGGGGTACGTCGATGGAATGTCAGGTTTTCTGGAAATGCTCTCATGCTGCTTTCCTTTGTATATTAACGATTGCTAATGTAATTATCGTCTATGCATAAAAATAAGTGAATACATAATATTTGCATATGACCTTTGCAATTAATGCATAAATAGACTAGATTTTTAAGTGTTGGAGGGGGAAATGAATCTTTTTAGTAGTATAGAGTTGTTTGTTAGAACGATTGAGGTGGGTAATTTCTCTGAATTAGGACGTCAGTTACAAATGGCGCCGTCGTCAATTTCACGCCAAATCAACGCCTTAGAGGAAGAGTTGGGTGTGCGTTTGTTACAACGTACAACCCGCAAAATTAATTTAACCGAAGCGGGGCAAATTTATTATCAGAAAGTGAGTCAAATTCTCAGTGATTTGGATGATGCTCAACTCGCTATTACAGAGTTGCAAGCGAGTCCAAAAGGCATGTTACGTATAAATGTAGCGATTCCATTTGGTGAGCGCAATATTGTACCTTTAATACCAGGTTTTTTGGCTTTATATCCTGAACTAAAAATCGATCTTAGCTTAGAAGATAGAAAAATTGATTTGGTAGAAGAGCGAGTGGACTTGGCTATTCGTATAGGCCGTTTGGATGATTCATCAATTGTCGCGCGTAAGCTTGCAGATAATCAATTCGTAATATGTGCCAGCCCAAAATACTTTGAGATCCATAGTTATCCCAAAACGCCCGAAGATCTGACTAAGCATAACTGCATTATTAATAAAAATATTTACCATAGTAATGCTTGGCAATTTAGTAAGGGAAAATCAATGCAGCTTATTTCTGTTTCGGGAAATTTTCAAGCGAACTCAGGAGGTGCATTATATAGTGCAATGTTGTCGAATTTAGGGATTGCCGCATTACCAACCTGGTATGTTGGTGAGGACATTAAGCAAGGCATTCTAGAGCGAGTATTGGTAGACTATGACTTTAATTTACCAGCAATGAAAGGCAGTGCTATTTATGCTTTATATCCAGCAGGGCAGTATTTGCCACCTAAGGTTAGGGTATTTATAGATTACTTAATTGAAAAGTTGTAACTACACAGAGTATTTAGCAATTTGATACTAAAAAAACTTACCACATTAAATCATCGGGGATAGTGTAATCTGCATAGTCATCATCGATTTCTTCAGTTGTAGTTGCGTCATTTAACACAATGATATAGTTCGGATCTCGGTCTTTAATTTTATTGGCAACAATTTTTGGTACTACATTGTATTTTTCTTCAAATTTTACAATGGCGAAACTGCCTTGTGAGATTTGATTGTGTAATTTGTCTGTTACATAGATATGTTTTATAAGATTGTCATCTTTAAAATTGTAAGTTACATCTCCGTCAGTTGAGTTGGCTTTGTTCATGTCAATGAGTTGTTTGATTTGCGCAATAATCGCTTTTTGTTTTGCCGCATCTTCTTTTTGACGATTTAATTCTCTGTCGCGTTGCCGTTTATCAGCCTCTGCTTTTTGAGCAAGCAATTTTGCTTCATCAACTTCTTGAGTATTGCCCTTTTTTTGTTGCTTGTTTTTTTTATGTTTAGCTTTTTTAGCTTTTTTGATATTTTTTTCTGTGGTTAAACCAGCTTTTAGAAACTGGTCTTGAAATGAATTGCTCATATTAATATTCCGACAGGTAATGGTCTATGTTGGTATTATAATGTTTATTTTCGGGGGTTCAATAGGGAAAGGTTACTAACTCATCCTCTAACTTCCATTGCGGGTATTTTTTCATGACTAATAAAAAGAGTTTTGAGTTTAGAAATCTGTTAAGCCAATTTCTTAAATGATCATATTCGGAATGATCGAACCAAGTTTTATCAACATGCGCAAACTGACGAATAAATGGAAATATGGCGTAATCAACAATAGAAAGATTTTCGCCATTTAGATAGTTATGTTTTGTTAATAAATTTTCGAGTTTTTTTAGAAAAATTTCACCTTGTGTACGATAATATAATTGATCATATTCTGGAAATCTGTCCGCATATTTATAATGATCTAAATGTTTTTTAAAATCTTCATCATTTTCTTTGATTAAGGAAATGGTTTTTAAATCAGTGCAATCATGAATATTTATATTTTGAGGGTCATTTTTTGCTATTGCCCAATACATAATATCTAAGCTTTCTTCTAAAACTATTCCGTTTTCCAGTAAGAGTACAGGCACTGTTGCTTTTGGTGAAATGCTTATTAATTCAATTGGTTTGTTTTTTAAAAAAACTTCGCGCATTTCTACAGAAATTTGGCTATAAGCAATCGCCATACGCGCTCTCATGGCATAAGGGCATCGTCTAAATGAGTATATAATTGCTTTGTTCATAAAAAGATATTATTGATGAGGAAAATTTGTGTTTAGTATATTATATGAGGGACGAAAAAATACCCGGACATTACCTAAATGTCCAGGTATATTTGCTAAAACTTATTTTATTTGGAAAACGGTTTAATCAATTTCCTAATCACATCGTATTCTGCATCATTAGTAGCCGAAAACCCGTTATATTTGGAGTCAAGTGCTTTTATAACATTTAAATGTTTAGGATTATTACCATCAAGATCAAGAAAAGCTTTACGAATCTTTTCTGCTAAATCAGAATTGATGTTTCCACTGACTGCAATATTGTAAGGGGGTAAATCTGGAGTTGCGTATAGAATTCGTAGTCCTTTGTTTTCCCATTTATATGCCATGGTATCTTTTAAAATTCCAGCATCGAAATAACCGGCTATTACAGAACTCGCGATTTTGTCATAGTGACCTATAAACTCATACGAGCCGAGCTTGTCGAGTGATATACCGCCACCCACTAAAGCGGCGCGTTGTAGCAATGCGCGTTTATCCCCAAACGCGAAACTTTTTCCGGCTAGATCACTAATCGATTTTAATGGGCTGTCTTCTTTAACTACGACCATTAGTTTAAAAGAGGCTTTACCCTTGGTTACCGTTTTAGCAATTATTTGGGCATTACCTTTTTTCTTCGCTTTTATATACGCTACAGGTGTTAAATAGGCAATATCCACGCTATGCGATGAAATCTCATTAATCGCTGCCCCCATGTTGGGTGAAAGTTTTAGGTTTACAGGCATCGCAAGTTGTTCGCTTAAATAAGTGGTAAGAGGGGATAGTCTTTTATACATGACCACAGGTTTGTCCATAGCGACTGATCCAAGTAATATTTCTTTCTTGTTAGTGCCATTGCTAACTGTGCTAAAACTTAATGCTATAAAAAAGAAGAATAGGGAAATATATTTACCCTGGTATTTCATGAAAACTCCTCGTTAAGCGATATGATTATATATTTTTAATAATAACGTCAAAATAAATATCTCGCTTACTGCTAGTTGTTTAGTTGTACGATTGTGATTATTCTGATTGCTAATGCAATTCATTTGCCGACACATGGAATTCATTGTGAAATATAGGTGTATAGGCAGTGCCATTTTTACCAAAAGTGAGTTTCTTCTGATAAAAGAATGAGATACACATGGACTACGCAATATTGTCGTACTAGGTTTGAGCCATGAAAGGGTGGTTTGTGTCAATAGGGGAATATAGATTGGCTTACAATCTGAAAACAGGGGTTTAACCCCTGTTTTCACCACGAGGATTCTCTTGCGAATTATAAAACAGGCATTCCGGTAATATTGTATCCAGAATCTACATAAATGTTTTGTCCGGTAATACCTGATGCCAAGTCAGAGCATAAAAAGGCACAAGTATTGCCAACTTCACCAATAGTGACATTTTTACGCAATGGCGCATTTTCTTCAACTTGGTGCAGCATTTTTCTAAAATCACTAATGCCTGCTGCAGCTAGTGTACGAATTGGCCCTGCAGAAACACTGTTAACACGAATGCCCTCAGGGCCCATAGCTTGTGCCATGTAACGAACATTTGCTTCTAAGCTTGCTTTTGCTAGACCCATGACATTGTAATTTGGCATTGCGCGTTCCGCGCCAAGGTAACTTAAAGTCATTAATGAGCCGTTGGTTCCTTCCATCATTTTTCTACCTGCCTTAGCTAAAGCAGTAAAACTGTATGAGCTTATTTCATGGGCAATGTTAAAACCTTCTCGTGTAGTCATTTCCACATAATCACCAGCAAGTTCTTCCTTGGGTGCGAATCCTACAGAATGAATAATAATATCAACTTTGTCCCAGTGTTTAGCTAGGTGGTCAAATACGGCGTTAATTTCTTCATCGCTACTAACATCACAAGGCATGGTAATTGTTGAATCAAATTCAGCAGCCATTTTTTCAACGCGAGGTTGCAATTTGTCAGTTTGATAAGAGAAAGCGAGTTCAGCGCCTTCGCGATGCATGGCTTGAGCGATGCCGTAAGCGATAGAGCGGTTGCTGGCTAAACCAACGATTAAGGCTTTTTTGCCTGCAAGAAATCCCATATATTTTCCTTTGTGTCATTTTGTTGTTTATTTTGCACGCAAAAAACAGCGGTTTGCGGCATATGGCGGGGATTATAGCAAAATTATGAGAATATCAGTCAAAAACGGTGTCAGAATTGCTCAATGTAGCTTATTTAGAGTCATTCTTACTTAGCTAGTAATATATTGGTTTACATGGCATTATTTAGAAATCACAAGGGAAATTCATTTATTAACCAATGAAGAATAATCTAATTGATTTCAAACTAATCATTGTATCGATATTGCTCGTCTTATTATCGGCTTGTGGAAATTCTGAATGGAATAACCCATATCCGAAACAAGACAGTGGGAAAAATATACTCTATTCCTTATTTAGTGAGCGACCTAAACACTTAGATCCTGTGAGATCTTATAGCTCTAACGAATATGTCTTTATTGGACAAATTTATGAACCCCCTCTGCAATACCATTACCTCAAGCGACCTTATGATCTAATTCCACTCACAGCAAAGGAAGTGCCTGAAGCAGTACTATATGACAAGGATGGTAATCAATTACCGGCGGATACTCCTGCTAAAGATGTAGACCACAGTGTCTATACGATTAAAATTAAATCTGGCATTCAATTTCAGCCACACCCCGCATTTGTACCTGATGGCAATGGGGGATATCTTTATCATAATTTAACAGAAAAAGAGTTGGATGATATTCATGAGCTAAATGATTTTGCTTCAGTTTCTTATCGCGAGTTAACCGCAGCAGATTTTTTGTATCAAATTAAACGTATAGCACAACCATCATTACATTCGCCAATTTTTGGAATTATGGCCGAATACATTGAAGGATTATTAGAACTTGCGAAAGAAATTAAAAAAGTAGAGATAAAACTCCAAGAAGGAGAAGTTAAAAATGCGTTTATAAATTTAAACGACTTTGATCTGAGTGGGGTGAAGATTATTGATCGTTATACATATCAAATTAAGGTGAAGGGGTTATATCCGCAACTTGTTTATTGGTTAGCCATGCCATTTTTTGCTCCGATGCCAATTGAAGCATTACAGTTTTATGCTCAAGATGGTTTAGCTGATAAAAATATATCATTGGATTGGTACCCAGTAGGCACGGGTGCCTATACCCTAGCAGTGAATAATCCTAATCTTCAGATGGTGCTTGAAAAAAACCCAAATTATCGAGAAGTTTTTTATCCTAGTGAGGGAGCATCGGGTGATGAAGAAAAAGGGCTTTTGAATGATGCTGGTAAAAAACTTCCATTTATTGAAAAAGTAATTTTTAACTTAGAAAAAGAAAGTATTCCTATCTGGAATAAATTTTTGCAGGGTTATTATGACGCTTCGGGTGTGAGTTCTGACAGCTTTGATCAAGCAATACAATTTGGAAGCGGTGGAGAGGCCAAATTGACAGATGATATGATCGATAAAGGTATTCGTTTATCTACTTCAGTAAGGACGAGTATTTCTTATATGGGTTTTAACATGCATGATAAATTGATTGGCGGCCTAAGTGATCGTGCACGGAAATTGCGCCAGGCAATTGCTATTGCTGTAAATTATGAAGAATATATTTCAATTTTTGCTAATGGGCGTGGTATTCCTGCTCAGGGTCCTATACCACCAGGAATTTTTGGCCATATTGAAGGTGAGGAAGGCATTAATCCTTATGTTTACAACTGGGTAAACGGAAAAGCGAAAAGAAAAAGTATCGAAGAAGCTAAAAAACTAATGGTGGCTGCTGGTTACAAGGATGGGATAGACCAAAAAACTGGGAAACAACTTGTCTTAAATTTTGACACAATGGGATCAGGGCCTGATAGTAAATCTGTGTTTAACTGGTATAGAAAACAGTACAAGAAAATCGACATTCAACTCAATGTTAAAAACACTGATTACAATCGTTTTCAGGAAAAAATGCATAAAGGTACTGCACAGATATTTTCCTGGGGGTGGAATGCCGATTACCCTGACCCCGAGAATTTTTTATTTTTACTTTATGGCCCGAATAGCAAAGTTAAACTTAATGGTGAAAATGCTGCAAATTATAATAATCCAGAGTTCGATGAGTTATTTGAAAAAATGAAGAGTATGCCCAATAACGAAGCTCGACAAAAAGTAATTAATCGAATGGTTGATTTAGTTCGTAAAGATTCACCCTGGTTATTTGGTTCTCACCCAAAACAATTCTCTTTGTTACATAAATGGTATTTAAATTCAAAGCCAAATTTAATGTCACACAATACAACGCAATATAAGCGTATTAATGCACCAGAGAGAGAAATGTTGCGTAGTCAATGGAATAATCCCATTGTTTGGCCTGTTATATTTGTATTTATTATTTTAGTAATTGGTACTGTGCCTGCTTACATGACATATCGGCGTAAAGAACATATGGCAGCCAGTAAACGAGAGTTATCATAGATGTTGAATTATATTATTCGTCGAATTTTTTATGCGATTCCCATACTGATAGGTGTGAACTTAATTACGTTTAGTTTGTTTTTTTTGGTAAACACACCAGATGATATGGCGAAGATGCATCTAGGTGGTAAGCGTGTCACTCCGGATGCAATAACTCAGTGGAAAGAAGAACGTGGCTATAATAAACCTATGGTTTTCAACGATAACGCCAAAGGTGTTGAAAAATTCACTAATACAATTTTTTATATAAACTCAAAAAAGTTATTTAGTTTGGACTTTGGTCGTTCGGATGCTGGGAGAGACATATCTTATGATATTTCTCAGCGTATGTGGCCTAGTTTGGCGATTGCTTTGCCAACATTTTTTGTTGGATTGTTGGTTTATATTACGTTTGCGTTGATTATGGCATTTTTTCGCGCGACATATGTTGATTTATGGGGTGTTGTTTTATGTGTAATAATTATGTCGATTTCAGGCATGTTTTATATTATCGGCGGCCAGTTTTTGATTGGAAAACTACTTCATTTAGTCCCAATTTCGGGTTATGACACTGGTATGAATGCCATTAAATTTTTAATTCTCCCGGTGTTGATTGGTGTTGTAGGTAGTATTGGCGCTAGTTCACGTTGGTATCGCACCATTTTTCTAGAAGAAATTGGCCGTGATTATGTGAGAACTGCCCGTGCTAAAGGACTCGCTGAATCAACTGTACTTTTCAAGCATGTCTTAAAAAATGCGATGATTCCAATTTTAACGGGTGTTGTTGTTGCTCTTCCTTTATTGTTCATGGGTAGTCTCATCACAGAATCTTTTTTTGGTATTCCGGGTTTAGGCAGTTATACATTAGATGCGATTAATAACCAGGACTTTGCCATTGTGCGTTCCATGGTTTTTCTCGGATCGATGCTGTATATAATTGGTTTGGTGATGACGGATATTTCCTATACTTTGGTTGATCCTAGGATACGTTTACAATGAATAAGTTCGCTCATCCATTGCTTTTGATCATCCCGATACTAATTATTATTGCCTATATTATAGGAATAAATTTGTCTGGTGTTAAACCTGTTTTTCTATGGACTGATCGTTTAATCTACATACTAGTTGCTGCAATTGTTTTGTTTATTGTTAATGCGGCAAAAAAAGAACATTTACGTGATCCGTGGCGTCAAGTTTTTCAACACAAACTTGGTATGGTATCGCTGGTAGTTTTGGCCGTTTATGTGACGATTGGATTGTTGGATTCTGTACATTTTCGTATGGCAGCAAAAAATCAAACCAACGGAGCAGAAATAATCTATTCAGGTGAAGTACTGAGTTTACTAGATGTAATTGTTGGTCCGATAAAAGAACAGGAAGAAAAAACTTATAGTGCGCCATTTGCTACACATTTGTTTGCTAAAGAAACGATTGAGCATGACGATGGTTCACGTACTCGAGAATATCCGCGACTCCAATGGGGTGGGGCGCACTTAAAAAATCCAAATCAAGATCGTACTACAGATATCATTCTAAATGGCTTAAAAGGGTTGGCCTTTGCTGTGGCCTTACTTTTTGTGCTTTATATGTTGCTGGCAATGATGATTAGTCGGCATCGCAAGACAGCTTATGTTGAGACCTGTAAACAGATTATATTAGGTAATTCACCTGTGCCGTGGCGATTAATTCTGTTAACTATTGGTGTATTTTCTATTTTGATCGGAATTAGTATTTTTCTGGCACCCAAATATCACATTTTCGGTACCGATAAAGTGGGGCAAGATGTATTTTATCAAAGTTTAAAAAGCATACGTACTGGATTGGTTATCGGCACCCTCACAACCTTAATTATGCTTCCTTTCGCAATTATGTTAGGAATTATGGCAGGTTATCTTAAGGGGTGGATCGATGATGTGATTCAATATATTTACACCACACTAAACTCTATTCCAGGAGTGTTATTAATTGCAGCGGCTGTACTAATGATGCAAGTGTATTTGGCTAATCATCCTGAACTATTTGAAACGGACTCGGAAAGAGCAGATTTACGTTTGTTTTTTCTTTGCATGATACTGGGCGTTACTAGCTGGACGGGTCTGTGTCGAATGTTGCGCGGGGAAACTTTAAAATTGAGTGAAGTAGATTATGTGCAGGCTGCTCAAGCATTTGGTGTGAGTAAATTTAAAATAATTTGGAGCCATATACAGCCTAATGTAATGCATATTATTTTGATTGCTGTGGTATTGGATTTTAGTGGGCTTGTGCTTGCGGAAGCAGTGTTATCGTATGTTGGAGTTGGAGTCGATCCAACAATGCACAGTTGGGGTAATTTAATTAATGGTGCAAGATTGGAAATGGCCAGAGAACCAATTGTTTGGTGGTCATTGTGTGCGGCATTCTTATTTATGTTTACTCTGGTACTTGCAGCTAATTTATTTTCTGATGCGGTGCGAGATGCGTTTGATCCTCGGATTCGGAAGCAGTAAGTTGTGTATGGGGCTTCGATTCGTGATTGGTTAATGGTTCAGTTTAAAGAAGAAAAGATTAATGACTGATGTACTTTTAGAAATTAAAAATCTCAAAACCTGGTTTGATACTCGTGCGGGTAAAACCACGGTTGTTGACGACATCAGTTTTTCCATACGTAAAGGAGAAACTTTTGCGTTATTGGGTGAGTCAGGTTGTGGTAAATCCATGACGGCTTTATCCCTAATGCAATTACTACCAAGTCAGGCATCACATAATATCAGCGGCGAAGTTATTTTAGATGGTCAAGATTTATTAGCTTTACCAGAAGCAGCTATGCGAAATGTTCGTGGTAATCGAATAGCCATGATATTCCAAGAACCGCAAACATCTTTGAATCCAGTGTTAACTGTAGGTTCACAAATCGGAGAAGTATTAGAGCGTCATAAAGGGCTGACTGGTGTAACTGCTAAACCGCGTATTATCGAGTTGCTTGAAGCTGTTGGTATTCCTGATCCAACGCAGCGAATGAACGAATACCCACATCAGCTTTCCGGTGGTATGAAGCAACGTATCATGATTGCTATTGCCTTAGCAGGTGAACCTGATTTACTAATTGCTGATGAGCCAACTACAGCGCTTGATGTGACGATTCAGGCACAAGTATTAGATTTGTTGCGTAAGTTGCAAAAAGATATGGGTATGGCTGTTTTGATGATTACACACGATTTAGCTGTGGTCTCCGAAATGGTTGATCATGTTGCCATTATGTATGCTGGACAAATAGTGGAAATGGCGAGTCGTGACGAATTTTTTTCCAATCCAAAACATCCATACAGTCAAAAATTATTTGAGGCGTTACCGAGTAAAGAAAAACGACAAGAAGCACTGGCAATTATTCCAGGTACCGTACCACTTTTATCGCAAACTTTTAATAACTGTCGTTTTGATTCACGGTGTCAGTATGCCTGGGATGTTTGTAAGCAACATTCACCCGATTGGAATACATTAGGTGAAGGGAATGGTGTGCGTTGTTTTCTTTATGATGAAAACTATGAAACTCCCGATCAAAAAATAGTTAAAGAATCAGCAAAAAAAATTGATCGTGATACCGCTTCAAACGATACTTTGCTAAAAGTGGATAATTTGCAAGTTCATTTTCCCATACATAAAGGCTTGCTCAAACGTATCGCGGGTTATGTTTATGCGGTAGATGATATTTCTATTAATGTGAAGAAAGGTCAAACACTTGCGTTAGTGGGTGAGTCCGGGTGTGGTAAGACCACTTTAGGTAAAGGTATTTTACAGTTAATAAAACCCACAGGTGGCCAAGTAAATTTTTCTGGCACTGAACTTACCGGCATGAGCGAGAAAGACTTACGCAGTCGACGTAAAGATTTTCAGATTATATTTCAAGACCCATTTTCCTCCATGAATCCACGAATGATGGTGGGAGATATTATTGAAGAAGGAATGATCGCGCAAAATATTGCAGAGTCTGTGGAAGCACGCAAAGCAAAAGTGGCGGCATTGCTTGAACAGGTCGGTTTAAGGGCTGAACATCGTAATCGTTATCCTCATGAATTTTCTGGGGGGCAACGTCAGCGTATCTGCGTAGCACGAGCTTTAGCAGTTCATCCAAAATTGATTGTTTGTGATGAGCCCACCAGTGCATTGGATGTTTCCGTTCAAGCACAAATTTTAAATTTGCTCAAAGAGCTACAACAAGATCTCGATTTAACCTATCTGTTTATTACTCATAACATCTCTGTTGTTGCTTATTTAGCAGATGAAGTGGCAGTAATGTACTTAGGACGAATTGTGGAAAAGGGTAGAGTGGAAGATGTATTAGATAATCCAAAACATCCTTATACTAAAGCGCTTTTGTCTGCAGTGCCAAGTATTGATGAAAAAACTAAACAAGAAGTTTTAAGGTTAGATGGTGATCCGCCATCACCAATTAATCGGCCAGAAGGTTGTTTTTTCCAACCTCGTTGTCCGCAAGCTAAGACTCAGTGTGCAGAAAATTATCCAGATATAACTGATGTTTCTAAAACACATCAGGTCAGTTGTTATTTGTATAACTAGGGAGTTTATGATTAAGCCCAAATTTACACGACTTAATCATAGACTCCCTAGAATATAATGTTTGCGGTACCAATTAATTGATCGCCCGGAAAACGACTAAACTGTGCCAATGTAATGTCAAAATCGAATACCGCTTGTTTGCCTGTCAATACTGAAAAATTCACATTTCCGTATAAAGAATGAGTTTCAAGACTACCGTAAATAGTATTAAATTCAGGTGAGTAGAATCGAGCAGATTTTATATTTCGATCCAAAGTAGCATTGTCACTAATTTCTAAAGTCATATCCAGGTAAGTGGTTTTAAATGGTAAGGAGACGTGTAATATAATTGTCTTATCATTTTCACGATATGTACGTTGTGCGCAAACATTATTCGTTAATTTTATTTCTGGAAGTTGACTACTTTGAATTTGAATAGAGCCAGCATTTTGCAAATCATGAGAAGCATCACTTTTTACTAAATGTGATAGTGCCGGTACGCTAACGGATGATATTTTATCATCATGAATGATCTCAAGAGATTGTCCATTTTCATTGGTTAATAAATTATCATTGCGAACAAAACTCATACTTTTGTCGTGTAAGCAATGGTCTAGAAAGATATTATTGCCGTCGTCAGTGAGTTTTACATGGACATGAGAGTCAACAAATTCGTTTGTTTCAGGGTTGGCATAAACGCTGTGATATTCCCAAATTCCTGACAAGGTATCGTCATGCTCGTGCGTATCTTCTTGTTGTTGAATGCAAGCAGAATTTAGAAGCAATATAGGTAATATCGCCCACTTTTGTGGCGAAAATATGCGGTAGCGCTTTGCTATAATTGACATGGACCAAAGATTAAAATATTTGGATGATTTGACCCTTAAATCGTTTTAATTATTTTGATTTTGCCTCATATACACCATCCCAATTCTCTTTAGGTGGATTGTTTTGTCTTTCCACAATGCGGCCAAGATACAACTGGTATAATAAGGGGCCAGCGGTCAGTTCAATTAATTCCATAATGAGCTTTTTGGCTTCGTTCCATTTTTGTTGTCGATAGAGCTTAATGGCTAGCTTAAATAAATACATTTCTTTTTGTTGTTTTTCATTGATTTCTGAATTTCTTGCCATAGGTTGAAAGATTGAAATGGGAACATTTTTACCTACAACTCTGACCAAATCTATTTCTTGATAGATCCAATCTGGTGCTTGGTCTTTTGTACTTTCACTCACTATTAGTTGGAGTCCATATTGTTTTGTAATACTTTCCAATCTAGCTGCTAGATTCACTGCGTCACCCAATACGGTATAAGCCATACGGAATTCTGATCCCATATTACCTACATTCATTTTTCCCGTATTTAGTCCTACACCAATATTGATTTCAGGGAAGCCCTGTTTTTTAAATGACGCATTTATTTCTGGCAAAGCAGCAATCATCGCTGTGGCTGCTTCCATTGCATGTTTTGCATGTTCTTCATCGGTTAACGGTGCTCCCCAAAATGCCATGATAGCATCGCCAATATATTTATCCACAGTGCCACGATTTTGGTGAATAATTCGAGTCATGACGGTTAGGTATTGATTCATTAATGTGGTTAGTTGTTCTGGATCGAGTTTTTCTGATAGGGACGTAAAACCACGAATATCAGAAAACAATACCGTCATTTCACGAGTTTCACCTTTTAACGATATTGCCTTACTAGTGTTATTCATTTCGTCCACTAATTCTGGGGGAACGTATTGACCAAATAATTTATTGAGTTTCCGTTTATTATTATCTTCAATAAAATAACCGTAAGCTATGTGCAATATGAATAATAAAAGTATCATTAATACGGGTGATACCACAGGCATGATTATATTCATTTCTTGCCAGGTATAATAATTAATAGCTAGCATGATTGTGACAAGTGCAATAGTTAGCATTACACTATAGACTAGTTTTAACCGGGCTAAAGCAATTATCATCAATCCACCAATGATTAAATGGGTTAGAAAATTCACACCTTGAACATCAAACGGTTTTAGTTTGATACTAGAGTCTAAAATTCCGGAAACTACATTGGCATGGATTTCTACGCCTGGATAAACATTTTGAACCGGTGTAGCACGCATATCGAGCAATCCTGTTGCAGTAGTACCCATTAAAACAATTGCTCCATCTAGAATATCTGCACTTACTTTTTTATTCATGATGTCTGAAATGGATACGTAGGTATAACTTGGGTAATTTCCTCTATAAGGGATGTATACAATACCTTGATCGGTCACTGGAATACGAAAATCGTCAATCTTAATTGCTTGTAAAATATTGCCTGTTGAATTTCCTACTTCATCTTCATAAATCGGTTCAACGGGGGGAAAGCCTAAAACTGCGCGTGTAATACCTAAAGCGAAACTTTGATAAATTCCTCCTTCATAATGTTGTACTATAGGTAATGTACGGGCAATACCATCAGCGTCTATTGTTGGTATATCAATGAATCCACCTGTTATTGCTGCGTTTTGAAATATTGGTAAATTAGCACCATAACCAGTTGGGTCAATCAATTGCTTTTTTGCATCGATGAATGGTGTGACTGTTTCTATTGGATTTGGTAATAACCCTGTATTGAGTTTTTCAGCATCAACATTAGTCTGATTTCTGAAAAAATAGCCAAGCACAATATCTCTTTCTGCTAGGGAGTCAGCAAATAGTTGATCGTAGTTCAACTCAGTTTTAAGTTGTTCTAGGGTATCAATGTAAGCTTGATTATCTTTTAGCACGCCATTTGCCATATCAGAAAGGGTATTTAGTCCAGAGCTTTCGTCTGGCTCGGCAAATAAAATGTCAAACCCCAATACTTGGATGTAGTAGTGATCAAATAAGATATCCATCAAATTTGCCATAACCTTGCGATTCCACGGCCATCTTCCGATAGTTTTGAGGCTTTTTTCATCAATATCGATAATGACTACTCTTGGATCTAGTGTGTTAGGTTTTGTTATATTTAACCGAACATCATAAATTTTATTTTCTAGGGACGTCAGCCACGGAGAATCGAATATGTTTGCCGCTTGTAAGAGAAAAAAGCCGATTAGGCAGAAATTGAGTATCGTTCTGGTCATAAGAAGATGATATTTCTAGATAAAGTAGATATTTAATAAATTTAAATTTTATATTTAGAGACACAGAGTTTATTGGCAGATAAATTAAAATCTTGAATCGTGCTAGTTATATCAAGCGTTGTTTAACCATGCGAGATTTAACTGTAGAATTTATGTACATACTGGTGTAATATTGATCGTTCAATATAAGCTACACTAAGAGAATAAGTCTAAAAAGTGTAACAATATCAAATATAAAAATAATTTTTGTTTAAGCTTGTTTTTTTAACATTCAGAACATTACAAAAATACCTGAACATTGCATATGCAATGTGTTTTGAGAGTATTTAGTGGGGAGCAGTAAAATGAAATATTCCATGACACACCGTCCGGTGTTGTTGCAGCTTATCGGTGCAATTAATTCTTTTTCCTTATTGGCTATTGTATCTATATTGATTTCTACCAATGTACATGCTGCTTGGGAAAATCAAACGGGATTGACAGGTAAACCCATTGGTTCCATAGCCGTAGATCCAGTTGATAACAATAAGGTATTCGTAGGTACTACTTCTATTCCCAATTCACCTGCTTCAATGGGGTTATATCAAAGTGCGGGAGTAAGTACTCAAAAAACTTGGACTCAGGTAACAAACGCGTCTTTGTCAGGTCATGTAATAAGATCTGTTGCAATAGCGCCTGACAGTAGTTTTGCCAATCAAAAAATGTTTGTCGCGGTTGCTCCTGATGCCACATCACAAACCCCAGCTTCTCCTAAAGGAATATATAAGTCTATTGATGGCGGCATTAACTGGACAGCATCTCAAATAGCACATCCCAATCTTCCGGGTTTATTTTTAACAGATGATATAGCGCAAATCGTCATAACAAATAGAGTCAATAATATTCAAAATATTTATGTTGTGGTCCAATCAGACGAGCATGGTGGGCAAGGTGATGGTTTGTATGTTAGTTCAAATGATGGATTGAGTTGGATAAAACGCAACGGCACTTCGGATATTAATCGAATTGCTATTTCTCCCAGTGAACCTAATACAGTATTTTTTGATACTAGGTCTTCACATGTAATTAATAAATCAACTGACGGTGGTGTCACTTTTATACAAGCTAGTAGCGGTTTACCTACAGGAATAGGTGCTGGGATAATTGATTTTGCAATTGACCCCATTAATGCAAATAACGTTTATGCGAGTGCATATGAAAATGGAATTTTTGGATTTTATTATAGCTCGAATAAAGGGCAGAGCTGGACGCGAAATTCTACAGATGTTTTTTATAAAATAGCTGTTTCACCAGTATTTAATGAAAATAAAGTTTATGGTGTGAAAAACGATAATTTAACAGGTGGAGCGCCAATCTATAACGTCTATATGAGTCAAAATAATGGGACGTCTTGGAGTAAGGTTGATCCAAGCAGTACCGTTTTTTCAAGTCAAACAATTTATGCAATGACTGCTGTCAATGATTCGGTATATGTTGCAGCTGATGACGGTTTATATATTAATGCACAAAGCGGTACGGTACCAACAGCTCCTATAGCAAATAATACAAATTTAAGTGTGCCTTTTGGTTCTACCTTTGCTACTGGGTCATTAACCGCCACTAAAGTATCGAGCACTGATGTATTAACATTTACAGTGATATCTCCTTTTCCAACTAAAGGAACATTCCAAATAACAAATGCTCAAACTGGTGCATTTACTTATACTCCATTTGCGAATCAAGTTGGCGTTGATATCATTAGGTTTAATGTTTCAGATCAATTAAATCGAACATCAACGATTCCAGGTTCAATTAGTATTACGATTCAATCAACGGCACCTACGAATCCTACGCCAGTAAATAGTACTGTTAATATGGCTGCTGGCACTACCACAGTTAATGGCGTGTTAAGCGCACAAAAAGTTGCTGTAACCGATACCTTAACTTATACAGTAGTACCGGGAAATAGTGGTACAAAGGGAACATTGACCATAACGAACCCAAATACAGGAACGTTTACTTACACGGCTAATGCAGGCCAAACAGGTACTGATACAGCGTCGTTTAGTGTAAGAGATCAAATGCAACGTACTTCCTTGGTTAATGGTATTGTTACAATTAATTTGTCAGGAACTGGAGCTGGAACGGGTACAACTGCCGTTGATTTAGATATAACAGCTCCAATTGCAAGCCAACAAACCACAGTTCAAGCGGGTGGTGATCTTACCTATAATTTAAAATTATCCAATTTGAGTACAACCCAAAACTCAGGCACAGTAACAATTACTTCTAGTCAAGTCCCTGTTGGCGCTACACTAGTGGTAGGTTCATATGAAACTTGCGTATTGAGAAGTAATCGAGTAATTACCTGTACTATTAGTTCGATGCGTAGGGAAAGTACTTTGAATATTTCGATAATATTGAAAATGCCTGTTACATTGAATGTAACAAATATCTCTACAACTTTTTCTGTAACAACTGTAGGTACCGAAAGTAATACTACAAATAATACAACACCAACAATTCTGACAACTATTGGTGCAGGAACTGGAACTGGTACCGGTTCCGGTGCTACGATTCCAGTTGCAAGAAGCACATCACTCGTCGCATCACCTGGTACAACAATAAACGGTCAATTTGAATTTCTGAGCAAAGTGAATCCAACTGATACATTACGATATGTAATTGTTTCAAACGGAACTTTGGGTACGTTGACATTTACATCACCTGTTGTAGGTACGCCAAATACAAGTAATAGCCCGTCATTTACTTATTCAGCAAGAGCGGGTGTTGTAGGTAATGATACGATTAACTTTAAAGTTATCGATAATTTAAACCGTGAATCCGCAATTAAGTCAGTAATTATTAGTGTTCAGTCTCCAAGTGGGTCAGGAGCGGGTGCTGTAGATTCTGGTGGTGAAAGTGGTGGTGCAATTAACCCATGGTTGTTGGTGTTAGGATTGTTACCACTGGTGTTTAGACGTAGAAAGAAATAGGTTTGTGTTTTAGGGGTTGAAGTAATTATTTTTATTGTTGATATGTTGTGCAAATAAAAAGAGTTAACTGTATTTAAAAGTTAGTGTATGCGCTATTTGTGAAATTTCTGAGGTGATTGATTATGTAGGTTGTTTGTAACCAAATGGGAATTTTAACTAAAAATATTTCAAACCAGAAGGCAAAAAAATTTTCCTCAAAGTGTTTTTTTTATACAATTTATGTATACTTGATTTGCAAAACATAAAAAAATAATCTTGCATTAAGGCAAAGATCTTAGCATTTGATAACTATAACAATTATTCCCTGCCTAATAGAATTATTCAATGTGGGCATTAAGGGAACTTGGGGAGATTTACCGATGAAAAAGCGTGCGCTTTATCCGCTTGTATTGGCTAACGACAAACTTTCAGTGTCGTTTATAATTCAAATATTAGTTTTATTGTTTGCATTTAACTCCCAAGGATTTGCCCAATGGCAAAAAATAACGGGTCTTCCAAATGTTAAAGTGAACGATATAGCACTTGACCCTGCTCAACCCACTCACATGTGGGTAGGGACGGGGATTAGTCAAATTAATCCAGGTAACCCGACAATCGCAGGACTATATCATAGTCAAAACAATGGCTTGACATGGATGCAAGTCAATTCACTAACAAATCAAGGCATCTCTCTCACTGGTAAATCTGTTCAGTCAATTTCAGTAGCGCCAGACAACACAATTTCTTCAGGTTTAATGCTGGTGGCTTTTTCCAATGGAATCTTTCGATCCATTGATGGAGGAAATACATTTAATGATGCACAGATTCAAAATCCACAAATTCCTGGCACTTTTTTAACTGAAAATATTTCTCAAGTTGTGGTGACTAAGCAACTTGGATTTAATCGAAAAGTATATGCAATTATTAATGACAACATAATATCTGGAAATTCGGGGTTATATTCAGCTACTGTAACCACACCATCACAACAAATTAATTGGCAAAAAATTAACAACAATCTTCAGTTTAATCAGTTTATAAATAAATTGGTTGTGAATCCAAATAATTCCAACATAATTTACGTTCAAACTTCCGATGGCCAGATAATGAAGTCAAGTGATGGTGGACTGAATTTTATTGCTGCAAATTCTGGATTACCTTCTGGTGTTGGCGCAATTATTTCTGACTTTACGATTGATCCTCTGTTGGACAGTACGCTCTATGCTTCAGCATATCAGTCCGGTGTAAAAGGTTTTTATAAATCAGTTAATTCAGGATTATCTTGGACTGTGGTGAATCAATCGGAAATTTTTCATCGAATTGTAATGGGAAATTCTAACGGATTAAAAACATTATATGGTATTAAAACAGAAACAACGTTTAACAATGCGCAACCACAATATACGGTTGTTCAGAGTCAAAATGAAGGTCTGACTTGGACCAAGCTGGATACGTCATTGCAAAGTCAGTTATCTGGAAACACACTAAATGCAATAACAGTACATAATGGAACTGTTTATGCGGGTGGTGAAGATGGATTATTTTCATTTGGTAATGGGTTTGGTGGAAATCAAAATGGTTTGTCAGTAACTGCAAGCGCTAATCCGATTTTGGTTCAACCAAATGGCGTAGTTACGGTTACCTTAACAATCATAAATACCAGTCAAAGTATATTAAACAACGTTTCGGTTATTGGTAGTACTTTACCGGCTGGTACGCTGATGACCAATTTTAATGTACCAGAATGTAATTTGGCTTCTACGCAGGTTAGTTGTGTATTAAATAATTTGGTTCAGAATGTGCCGGTTACCAAAACATTATCTTTCACAATGCCAAGTACTTTGGGTGCGGGGTCATCTTTAACTTTTAACGCGAGCGCGATTTCACCTACCACAGGACAACAACTATCAGGATCCAGTACCGCCATTAATTTGGGTGGCAGTGGTCAAAGCACTGAAAATGGTCTTCGTGTGACGGCTTCGGCCAATCCAGCGACAGTGACACCGGGTGGTACTGTCAACGTGACATTAAGTGTTACCAACATCGAAGCTAGTCAAAGTACCTTGAGTACAGTTACGGTAATCGGTAGTGCCGTGCCGTTGGGAACCACATTGCTTGCCAATTTCCAATCCACTGGTTGCAGTGTGGCATCTACGCAATTGACGTGTACCTTGAATAATTTATCGCATAATGTTCCCGTGACAAAAACCTTAACCTTAACCATGTCAGCGAATCTTGGAACGGGTTCTTCACTCACGTTTAACGCAAGTGCGACTTCACCGACCACGGGACAGCAACTATCAGGATCCAGCACTGCCATTAATTTGGGTAGCAGTGGCCAAAGCACTGAAAATGGTCTTCGGGTGACGGCTTCGGCCAATCCAGCGACAGTAACACCGGGTGGTACCGTCACCGTGACATTAAGTGTTACCAACATCGAAGTTAGTCAAAGTACCT
>Ga0316205_10000629_pt1 | contig 59554 bp, 56 predicted proteins | sample 3monthpyrite_MG_FD_204941 | JGI IMG/M metagenome (GOLD analysis project Ga0316205, IMG submission 204941) | Microbial mat bacterial communities from mineral coupon in-situ incubated in ocean water Damariscotta River, Maine, United States -... | ecosystem: Environmental > Aquatic > Marine >...
CAGTTCGTTCAAAAGATTTAGCGATATTTCGTTCAGGTAAACTAAAAGGTAACGGTATGCTAATTACCGATTATGTAGATGATTCAAAATCACAAGAGTATTTATTATGGTTACCAGCACTACGTAAAATCAGACGTTTTGCACAACCAGCACACGATGATGCATGGGGTGGGACAGACTTTACATTTGGTGATGTAACACTACGTAAACCACTACATGAAAAACATGAACTAATGGGTGTAGAGACATTTGGTCATACTTTAGGCGCAATTGTCCTAACAGATGATGAAAAGACTAGATATACAAAAAATCTTCCAGGACCAAAAGACGCTTACAAAAATCGTAAAGTAATTAAAATTAAAAGTACAACAAAATTTGGAAGCTGGTGGTATGATTACCGTATTAGCTATGTAGATACAGTTTCATATGCGGATTACCGTTCAGAGTATTATAAAGATGGAAAAATGATTAAATTCATCGATAAAGATTGGGCACCAATAGCTGGACAAACAGATAAACGCGCACTAAGATGGGCTACATGGTATGGTAAAAATATTGAGACAGGACATGAGAGTATGGCATTTATTCCTGAATCTGTTACAAAATACAATTCAGACTTAAAACCGGGTTTATGGTCTAAGAGAACACTTACAAAAATTAAACGTTAATACTTACAATATAAAAAAGGGATAGTTATATGAATAAGATTTTACTTTCTTCAGCACTAATCAGAGATTAAAAAAGTAGTGAGATTGTGCAAAATAAATTTTTAAGCCTAGCCATAGCTAAGGTTAAAACATTTTTTTGTGCTATATTGCCATTTTTTTAGTCTCCATACGGGCTTTACAAAGAGAGTTTTGCAAGAAGTCTAGTCATCAAATAAATTTCTTATTAGGCTGGTATTTATAAATTTAATAAATCAATATGAAGTGCATATGAAAGAAGTCTAAAGTATAAATTCTTTATATGAGATGTTCATTTCACATGCAGTTCATATTGACATAATAAACTTTCAATGAATGTAAATTTGATGTGTGTGTGAACGTAGTAAAAACAAAGGAAATACTATGAATGTAAATTCAACTAGCTCAATGCAATATGCGCATATTGGTAGTATGGACGGCACTGGACGAGGGCAGGGTAAAGGTGGGTCAATAAAGGAAATGATGGATAAACTTCCTGAGAGTGAAAAAGCTGCTTTTAGAGATAAAATGCAAAGTATGAGTAATGTAGAGAGAAAAGATGCTATTGCTCAAATGAAAGAGATAGATACTTCAAATATGTCTCCTGATGAAGCAAGCACATCTCTTTTAAGTGTACTTTTTCCAGAAGAATACGGTAACAATACATCAACATCAGATTCTACTTTCGACATATACGCTTAATTGTTAGAAATTTCTCCTTTAATTACATAAAATCCAAATCATCACTTGGATTTTATGGTCTACTAAAAGTGATAACTTATATCTGCAAAAAATCTATCATTATTAGAAAGTGCATCTAGAGCTATTTTATCACCACCAATGTAATCAACAAGACCTACATTTAGCTCAATATTATCATTTAAATCATAATTTAACCAAACTCTTTGGAAACCACCATTGATATTGCTATTATCATAGAATAGAGTGTTAAGATAAGTAAACATACCTTTTTCATGATTAAAACTATAACTTATTCGTAATGCTGTTTGTCTTTCATCTTGATATACAGAATCAGGTGCATTTACCATTGATGTTTCATAATCAAAAATATGTCTTTGTGCTAACTCCAAAGATGCTGTAAAATCAGTAATACCACTATATTCAGCACCAAGCAAAAAATCTAAACGTTCTTTTTCGTCTGTTGTTGTATTAAACTTTGAATCTTGCATGTATACAAGTTCTGAGGTGAATAAAAAATTGCCTACTGCGATATTTGATGCTACACCTAACATTTTAATTAATCCATACGTTCTACTTTTTCTATTATTTTCAAAATGCCATTTACTATCTAGCACTTTAGCTCCATAAAGAGACAAATCCCACCCTGTAAATCTACCATTTAAAGAGAGTGCATATTGAGTATTTTTAAATGTACTATCTGGTGTGGTGTCTTCTGGAAATATAGAATTAGGTTTTAGAAAAATTTGAGTAGGTAGATAATCACTTCCATTAGCTGCCTCTTTTTGCACGCGTGCTTCGTGAATAATCATAGCGCTAAGGTTCCATGCACCACTATAGTAATCTAGTTTACTCATAAACACAGGAAGTCTTAAGTCTTCAATATCAACCATACCAAGCTCACGGTTATCTAGAGGATTAATTACATCATTTAGGCGTATATTATCAGATTTGCCCCATACAACTATTTGACGACCGATTTTTATATCTATGTTATCAGCTATAGAACCTAATATATATGCCTCTTGAATTTCAAACTCTGACTTATATGTATCAATCATATCATCAGTATAGGTATTGTCTCTTAATGAATAGATAGCATCATAAAAAGTTTGTACCTCTATTCTACTTTTCCATTTATCATTTATTTTAGAATCAATAGAGAGGTCAAGTGTTGTTTTTAGTCTTGAGAGACCTCTAAAATCGGTCTGCCCTATAGATGGAGCATTATGGGCATAGTTATAGCTACTAGAAAGTTTTAGTGAACCTTTGAGCTGATTGGATTCTTCTTTTATCTGTTCAATTTCAATAATAGCTATACTCTCTTTTTCAAAACCACCTAAATCATCTTCAAACTGATTTGCGTAGGTTAAGGTATTTGTAGTAAGAAGAGCTAAAAATAGCCACCTCATTAAATTCCTTTTTCTATTTGGCGTACAGTAAACTTATTTTCATTAAGGTTTTGGTTTAATTTAACATCACTAAATTGTAAAATAGTCGAATGTAGACGTTTTTTATTTTTAGTTGTTTTCATCTCAATTTCTGTAGCGATCCAAATGCCATCGAACTTTTCTAATTTTTTAACATTCATATACTTCTTTTTACCATCATCTAAATAGTGCATTGCACGAATTACGACAAAATTATCTTGTCTTACAAATAGATATGACTTTTTGTATCCCGTCTCATTTAATATAGACTGCGTCTTTGGCAATCTTTCAATAATCCAAGTGTTGTATTTGCCAACTTTTTGCTCTTTTACAATTTTATAGTTGTAATCAGTCAAATCTGGTTTTGTCATATCTGCATAAGAAAAATCAGAACCCATAAAACTACCACTTTTATCAGTAGAAGCGATACGTTTAGTTTTTTTAAGTGCTGGAAGATATAGCCATTGGTCATCATCTTTGCCATCATCGTCATAATCATATGTTAAAAAAGCTGTATTCTTAACATCACTAGGGGAAAGAAAATAGATAGTTTTGTAAGTATCAACACCAAAGTCTTTGGTGTAAGTCTTCATTGCACGAACTCTTTGTTTGTCCGCTTTGTCAATTAGTACCATCGTCATATCTGAGATTATATTATCACCATCATCACGAGTATCAACTTTTTTTACTATATCAAAAGCATCCATAGCAAAAGATAGTGCGCTAAAAGCAAATAAGCTTAATAATATTTTTCTAATTTTCATTTTTGTCTCCTTTGTTTTTGTATACCATAGCCATTAGAGCTGGGGCTAAGAGGAAGTCAGATAATAGTGCCATTATAATTGCCGTTCCAGCTAAAATTCCAAAATTAATTAAATTACTCATACTCGCAAATATATAAACATAGAATCCAATGCTTAAGACTATACTGGTAATAAGCATCGCACGTCCTGCACCTATTAATGTTAAGCGTACAGCTTCTTCTACACTTTTGCCTTCTCTATCATGATAACGTCTGAAGTTATGCATAAAGTGAACAGTATCATCGACTGCTAATCCTAGAATGATAGAAAATACCAACATTGTAAAAAGGTCAAATGGCATATTAAAAATAACCATAATCATTAAAACAAAGAATATAGGAAAAAGATTTGGAATCATACTTATTAGACCTAATTTAACATCAGCAAGAAGCAACATCATCATTATTGTAATAAGTACAAATGCTAATAAGTAGCTATCACCAGCACTATTAATTGCAGAGGTGATGGTTTGAGCAAGTAGTGGAATCATACCTGTTGTTGTGATTTTTACATCATCTCCTAATGTTTCATGAAGATAAGTTCTTAAATTTTTGAGCATGCCGTAATACTCAACAGAATCTATCCATGGCATTTTATAAGTAATACGTGCTTTACTTAATTGTGAATCTACAAAGTCCTCTAAATCATCACTACCGCTATTTTCAAATAGTAAAATCTCTTGAGCAATGAGCCTTTCATCTTTAGCAATTTTATAATAACTATCTTTATTTTCATTAAGCGCTTTATGAATCTCTTTTAGTATATCAACTAATGAGATAACTTTTCCTACAAAATAGGCATCGGTTTTAATTAGTTCAGAATCTTTTGTGATTTTTTCTAACTTTTTAAGGAGTTCATAATTATATAAACCATTCTCTTTTTTTGTATCAATAACTATTTCTAAATTAATTGAACCTCTTAACTCTCTGTCTATTGTTTCAGTTGCAATACGAATTTCACTATCTTTACTAAACCATGTAAGTGGATTATGAGAATAGCGAATAAAAGTAGCTGTATATATCGCTATCATCATAAAAATTAAAGATCCAATAACAATAGGTTTATAGTAAACTTGTGAAAAATGAGAGATTTTTGTCAAAATAATCTCAAATTTATCTTTATGCTCATTGTGGGGTAATATTTTTCTTTTTATTGGAAAAATTGCTAGTAGTACTGGAAGTAAAATTAGACTATATAAGAGTGCTATTAGTACACCAATACTTGCATAGACACCTAAATCACCAACTGGTGCAACATCAGAGATCATAAAAGATGAAACACCAGCAGCAGTTGTGAGTGATGTCATAATGATTGCTACACCTGAATGCTTTAGAGTATAAGCAATAGCCTCTTTTTTATCTCCATTTTTATCAAAATGCTGAAAAAATATTGCTAAGATATGTATAGATGTTCCAATACCTACAGCAAGAAGAAATGATGGAATAATTTGTGTTGGAATTTTAATAGGAGTACCAAAATATGCCATAACACCCATTGTACTAAGTACTGCTAATATAACAGCAATTAGAGGTAAAATGACACCTGAAACACGTCTAAAAATAAGACTTAAAAAGAGGATAATAGTTAATATTATAAGAGCATTGAATTTCGCCATATCTTTTTGCATTGAGCTTTTTAGATACTCTGTAACACTTGGTGAACCAGCTAACAAAATCTCAAAGTCTTCACTTTTATATGGTTCAATAATTTTTTGAACCTCTCTAACCATTTCAGAGTTCTCTTTATCTGTAATAAAAGCTCTATGAGTTGAACTCTGTTCTTCAAAATCTGCAAATTCATCACTATCCTTTAAACCTATTGAGGTATAAGTATTTGATTCTAAGATAATAACAGTAAAAGTTCCATCTTCATTTATTAATAGATTCTTATATATAGGATTTGATAGTGCATTTTTTTTGATTTTATCTAGCTCTTCTTGATTTTTTGGCCAATGTTCAAATAAATCTTCAACTAGCAATGTATTTTTACTTCCTATAGTGTTCCTAGCATTGATAAGAGATGTAATATCATATAGATATGGGGTTCTACTTTTAAGTTCATTGTGAAGTTTTTTTAATTTTTCAAGATTTTTAAATGTAAAGATACCATCACTTTTTATGGCTAGGGCGATTCTTTCATCTCTACCAAATTGATCTCTAAATTCATTATAATCTAGAATCATAGGGTCTTTATCGTGTAAAAATCCTTCAGTTGATGTATCAATAGTTGTTTTTGGAAGATTTATAACCATTGACACAATTATTGTAATCAAAAATGCTAGAATTAAATAACGATAGGTGCTTAGTGCATGTCCTAATAAATAAAGTAGGTCATCAGCTTTTTTTGTAAGTTTTTTCATTAATTGCCTTTATGTTACGATATTTTAAAATTTAGAACCTTCATACCTAATCAATAATTCATTTAGCTATTACTGTATATTTTTCATCTTTTAGTGCCGTCATAATATCAAATTTTTCATATCATCGTCATCTGTAATAATTATATTTTTATTTAATCTATTTTCTACTTCTATTATGGGAGGAGCTAGAAGAATATTAAGCTTTTTAATCGTTTTATCTTTAGTTATCGTTTTAATATAATATTATACAATGTTTTTAGTAAACTTTATAACCATCTACCGCAAGAAGAGATTGCGGTAGCAATTAGAGTTAGTAGTACTATCTTTTTATTTTGTACCTTATTTAGTTTCTAGGAAGCTTCCCATATTTATGTATGCTCCTGGGTATGTACCTGGTAGTTGCAGTGTGCGTGATACTTTTAAGCCTGTCATATCAAGTTCGTAGAATACACCATCAGTGCTTGCAACAGAATAAAAATACTTCTCATCAAAACTATGACCTGATGTATGTGCTTGTAAACGCTGATTAGTACCAGTGGTATCTGCATTTGCAACAGTTACGTTTCCTAAAACAACATTTTTAGTTGCATCTGTTACATTTACTACTGTTACAAATGTATCGTAGTGGTTTGTAATTACAGCTTTTTGAGAATGTTTTAAAAATGAAATGTGTCCAGCACCAGTTCCTGCACTAAACTTATCTACTTGAGAAAGAGTAGCTATGTCATATACATAAACATTTCCACTATGAGTTGGTAAATAAATATATTTTCCATCTGGAGATAACGTCCCAGCATGGTGAGCACCAATTGCTTCAGTTTTATCTGCATGTACAATAGCAGTTTGTGTTAAAGTATTGTTACTATCAATTGTAAACTTAAGAATTCCTGGACCTTTAGTATCACTACCTTCCATAATGGCAAAGTAAGTTCCATTTCCAGTATTTTGGTCTAAATTACCAGATATAGGACTATCATGAATTACATGGTGAACAGCAGTTGCAGTGTTTAGTGTATTTAAAACAGTCTCACTATCTTTGTCATAAAGATTAATAGTTTTATTTACTCTATCAACAAGCATAAGTCTATCATTGTCTAGTAACCATTCAGGGTGTCCAGTTGCAAGAGAGCCGCCAAATTCAGTTGATGGTACTGCTGTATCATTATTAATTCCATAAGAGCGAATAACAGTATGAGTCTTAGCATCAATTAAAGATATCATAGGTTTATTGTTTCCGCTAACCAAGATGTAATCTTTTACGTGTTTGTGTTGAATAGCTGTTGAACGTGGTTTAAATGGTAAGTTAATAGTTGTAAGTATTTTGTCACCATTCGTTAAATCAATTACATCCATGGTAGTGTCCTTACGGTTTAGTGAATACCCAATTTGAGTTGTACTAAATTTATCACTTACTACATCCATACCATAAGGTCCTGTAACATCGACACCACTACCATTTACTTCAATAGTAGCTTTTAATGTCATAGTGTCTACATCAATATCATATATATTTCTTGAATTGTAATCACCATAAAATGCACGTAAGCCGTAATCTTTTACACCATTTTGAGAAGCATTTGTATCTGTTGGTTTATTCACAGAATTATTAGAAATTGATAATTCAAATTGAGCTGGTGCATAAATCCATAACCCCTCAAGTGGCTTAATTTTTGTTGAGCCACTCTGTTTCATGCTATCACCATATTTACTCATAGTTGTAGAAGTCCAACTTTTATTAGTAGTACTATATGTATAAATTTGAGCACCATCTGCCTCTATTGGTAACAAATTTGCTAAATCTGTCTCTTGTGTTACAGAAAGACCAATTAAGTTCCATCCTTGTTCAAGTGTTGTTGTAGCTGCTATCGTCGCAAAACCTTGACCTGCAGCTAAGAAAATCGAAGTTGTTACCGATAATGCAGATAGCATAATTAATTTTTTACCTGTGTACATAAATTATGTCCTTGTTTTAAGTAATAGATATTGGAAGTTTATAAAGTCAATGTGAAGTGCGTATGAAATTTAAATAGAATAGTAATAGTTTTTGTAATAAAAGAGATTGAGATTATTGTATTTTAGGAACTTGTAGTACTAGTTTGAATTAAATATGTTTTAGATTAGCAAATATTGTTTAAAATTAAAGTAATAAAGATTATTTTTATATTAGAATTTTTCATCAAAGTATTTTATTTTTATATATTTTTTTATGTCATAGTATTCTATAAGTTCATCAATCGCTTTATATAACTCTTTTTCTTCAAGAGAACAAACGTCTTTAACACCAAAACGTCGTAAAAAACCACGTGGAAGTTCTGAGTTCTCAATAGATGGGTTTTGACACATTTTAATCATTGCTTCTTTTATAGCTATATTACTACTATATTTAATTAGGTATCTTTTATAAATCATCTCAAATGGGATGTTTTGTTGTTCATGACATTTCAGACATTTATCTGTAAAATTCGAAGCTTGTAAAAAAATAGCTAAGTTAATTATAATTATTAAGATTTTTACCATGTAATTCTCACTATAGTTCCTTTTGATTCTTCAGATTTTATCTCCAACTTATAACCATAATTTTTTGTAATTATTTTAACAATATGTAGACCAATACCAAAACCACCTTCGCTACTATTTTTGCCTCTAACAAAACGTTCTTGTATTGAGTTTAGTTTATCTGATGGGATTCCAATACCATTGTCTGCTACTTCTAAAAATTGTTCATTTAAGATAACAGCTATTTTTCCATCTCTTTTATTATATTTAATTGCATTTGAAAGTAAGTTGTCTATTAGTATTCTTATGTTTTCAACATTTGCATACATCATTACATTTTCATCTATCTGTGCATCAACTTTCAACTTTCTACTATGAAAATGTAACTCAAAGTATTGTAATCTTTCTTGTAAAAGTAATGAAAGATTAAAAGTTTTATCTGACTTGTCAGTATCATGGTTTAGTTTTAAAAATGTTAGAGAATCATACAGGTTAGAAATAGTACGAGCTGCGATTTCTAAGCGTCTCATATACTTGTTTAGTTTTTCATCTTTTATAATAGAGCTAGTAGCTTCTATATTTGTTAGAATAATACTAACAGGAGTATTAAGCTCATGGGTAGTATCTTTTATAAAATTGTCTAGCAGTTCAATAGATTGGCGCATAGGTTTTATAAATTGATTACCTAAAAAGTATGATAACAGTAAAACTACGGTAAAAAGTATTAGCATAACAATCAGTACATTCTTTTGCAGTTGCTTTAGTGGCTCAGAGTTTGTTTTTGTAGCAATTATAAGAAATGAAGTCCCTAGAAAGTGTGGTTTCACTTTTTTTATTAAAAAAAGCTTGTCGTCTTGCTGATACAACTCTTTTGCCCAATTAATTATTGGTGGAGTGAAGTCAGAAAAAATTAATTTATGAGAGCTATCATAAATTGCACTTCTATATTTGTTGTGTTGTGGGTAGTACACATCATCTGGTTGTTGATGTACATCTTGTAGCTTCCAAGTAAATTCTGTTGCATAGCTTTGCATTTTTTTCTGTTCATTAATGAGAATTTGACTTTTTTGATTTGTGTAAAAAAAGAGTGCAAGAGTAGAGAGTAAAATAAGTGTTGAAACTGCATAAAATAGAACAAATCTTATTAAACTTCTTTGCTCAGATGTCATTTTCAAATCTGTAGCCTACATTTTTTATTGTTGTGATCTTCTCTTTTCCAATATTAGAGCGTAATATTTTTACATATGTTCTAATACTTGCATCATTTGGTTCATCTGAATAATTCCAAAGTGTTTGTGAAATATTTTCCTTTGTAACAATATTACCTCTGTTTTGAAGTAGTAATTTAAGCAAGCTTGCCTCTTTTGGATTGAGTACAATCTGTTCAGAGCCTTTTTTTAAAGTGTAGCTATTAACATCAAAACATAAAGTTTCATCTATATATATACAATTATTTCTTTTTTTAGAAAACTCGCGTTTTAAAAGTGATTCAATCCTAGCTTGTAGTTCTTTTAATGAAAATGGCTTACGCAAATAGTCATCACAGCCAGCATTAAATCCTTTTATAACATCATCTTCACCATTGCGAGCAGTTAAAAATATAACAGGCTTAGATAATCCTTCATCTCTTAGCTCTAATAATAGGTCAAGACCATTTTGATGAGGAACTTGAACATCAAAAAGAAGTAAATCAAATTGTTGTTCATAAATAAGATTTTTTGCTTCAAATGCGTCATATGCTGTTGATACTTCAAATCCAGAATCTTCTAAAAAACCTTCAACAGTTTCAGATAATTCTATATCGTCTTCTAGCAAAAGTAGCTTTGTTTTCATTTTTATCCATTAATAGACTTTAACATCAAGCTTGCATTGAAAGTTTATTATATCAATATGAAATGTATGTGAAACTTCTTTTCTAATTTTGTAACATAGATATTTAAAATTTAAGTTTGGTTGTTACTTATTTGTGTTTATATAACGAACATCTAAAATAGTGTTCGATATATAAATAAAAGTGTATTTCTAAGTTTACATGTCTCTAGCTATTTTAAATGTATCAAGTGTAATTGTAAAAGCTATTATATTAGCCCCCATCTTTACACCCTCAAAAATATCTTTTTCACTCCAACCGAGTTTATTAAGTTTTACTATATCAGCTTTTGTAACTGATTGAGCATTTTTTGTAGCTTTTAATACAAAAAGTAACATAGCTTTATCTTTATTATTTAAAGGTGCGTTATTTGGATCTTTTTTAAGTGCATTTACTTCAGCAATACTAACTTTAAACATATTTATCAACATACCTTCATTTACACCCATACAGTAGTGACAATCTTTTTGTCCACCAACTAATAAGCGTATCATAGCTGAAAGTTTTGGAGAAAAGTTTTTATTTGTTAACTCAATTTTAATAAATTCCCATGAATTTTTTAGTATTTCAGGACTTATACTTTGATGTTTCATTGCATTTGGTACCATACCAAAAGTATTTTTTATATCTTCATATACTTCTTTAACTTCACCTTTAGCATCTTTTTCTGACACTATTGTAATAAGATTTTCTTCTGGTTCTACAGCATATACCGCAACTGTTAAATTAAAAACTAATGCTATTAGTGTTGTGATTTTTATAAACGATTTCATTAAATTCCTTTGTATATTTTTGAACTGATTGGTACATAATTGTACAACTAATATTAAAACTGTATATCCTCCTTGCCTAAAATTTAAATATAGTTAATAATTATTTTTCTTTATAAAGTCTATGAGGTGATTTAAGTTATTACCTATTTTATCTGCTTTAACACCTAGCTCTTCTTTCATAAATCCTGCTCTATTAACCCAGAAAGTTGGATAGCCAAACCATTTAGCACCTGCGACATCCCAGCCAGCAAATGCAGCAAAAGCTATTTCTTCTCGCTGAAGTTTTAGAGTATCTACTCCTAATTGGTAAGCTTTTTGTGAGGGCTTATAAGTTTTTTTAATATCTGTACTAATGATATGTTCAAAAAAATTATCAAGTCCAGAATTATGTATATTTGTTGTAAGCATTTTAGGTGTCATATTTGATAAAAATGCTAATCGTATATTTGAATCTTGCAGTGATTTAAGTGTTGGAATTACATCAGGCCATGGTTTTAAATTTAAATATGAGTTCATAATAGTTGTATGCTGCTCATCACTCATATTAATTTTTAATTTCTTAGTAGCAAACCTAAGCGCATCATCTGTAGCTTGCCAAAAATCAACATATTTACCAGATAATGCACGTAACCATTGATACTCAAACTGTCTTGTTTTCCATACACTGTTTAGAGTTTTTCCTTTTTTTGGATACATAGTTTCAACTAATTTAAAAATTGGTCTAGGATCAAAAATTGGGAAAGCATCGAATGCAACGGCTTTTATCTTTTGTTTGTGCAGTTCTTTTGCAAAAGTTGGACTTGCAAATAATCCACTAGCACCGCCAGCTAAAACTTTTAACATTTGTCTACGATTAACTACCATATTGACTCCATCTTAATATTTATATTTTATATAATTACCATCTCTTTAGAAAGGTATGGTTACTATAAGTTCATTTAATATAACGTCTTTCAATAATTCTCGCATCTTTTTTACTAGTAATTTTTTAAAGCAAGGGCATTATAGACCAAGCGGTACAAAATGTCAAGTAAATTTACATATGTTACAATTACACATTATATTAGACTTCTCTTTTAGTCTTTGATATTTATTAATTGTGATAAATATAAGTTACTTTTAAATAAGGTGTAGGTATGCGTATTTTTATTCTATTTTTTTGGTTAATAGTGACTGTTTTTGCAAATGATCCTGTAACATTTTTCAAAGAATCACGCCATAATAAGCTTTTATGCCATTTGGGTCAATACTCATTTATGATAGTTTCACAAAAAAATTCTATTATTACAAACATAGATGGACACATCTATTTTAATGTGAAAAATGAAAACCTATATTTTTTAAGTAATACTTGTCAAGTAGTAAAATATTCTAAAAATAAAATTTAATAAAGGGGTAAAATGTCATACAAAGTGCTAGATGAGAATAGTGTAGTTGATTATATTCTGAGTATAGGCATTACAAAAGAATTTTTTGGTGATAGTCAATTAACGGTCAAAGAGATTGGTGATGGAAATCTAAACTATGTTTACATTGTATCTTCTAATGACAACGAGTCAAAAACAGTAATTTTAAAACAGGCAGTTCCATATTTGCGGATAGTAGGAGAGAGCTATCCACTTTCACGCCAACGTATGACTTATGAAATTCGTTCACTCACACATTTTTCAAAATTCTCAGAACAACATGTTCCTCACATTTATCACGCCGATGAAGATATGAGTGTTGTAATTATGCAGTATTTAGGTGAACACATCATTATGCGTAATGGAATGATTGATGGTGTTATATATCCAGACTTTGCTGAGCATATTGCCTCTTTTTTAGCAAATACACTATTTAAAACTTCTTCATTGCATCTTAGTGGGACAGATAAAAGAGAACTAATTGGTGAGTTTAATTCAAATAGTGAACTTTGTGCTTTGACAGAAATGTTTGTTTTTACTGCACCATATATGGAACATGAAACAAATGAAATAAATCCTCTTATTATGAATGAAGCTAGTGAGTTACAAGCTGATGTTGAATTCAAGACAAAAATACTTGAACTAAAATATAAATTTATGAACCAAACAGATGCACTACTTCATGGTGACTTGCATACTGGTTCAATCATGATTAACAAAGATGAAACATATGTTATAGATTCAGAGTTCGCATTTTTTGGACCATTTGGTTTTGATGTTGGAGCACTTTTAGGCAATCTTGTAATGTCTTGGGTATCTCATTTTGAGCGTTCTGGTGATGAAAAATATCAAGCTTGGATACTAGATAGTATAAAAGTATTTTTAATGCGTTTTGAAGATATATTCTTAGAACTTTGGACAGAACAAGAGAGTAGTTCATTAGTAGAAAAAGGTTTTTTAAGTAGCAAAGAGCAAACAGCTTTTAAAGATAGTTTTATGTTAAAAATTTTACAAGAGAGTGTAGGTTTTGCTGGCACTAAAATTTGTAGACGGCAACTTGGCATTGCTGGTGTAGCTGATATTAGAGCAATTGAAGACAAAGAAGCACGTGCAAGGGCTGAGAAAATGGCTTTAAAAATTGGAATATCTTTTGTAAAAAAATATAAAACTATCAAAAATGTAAATGATGTAATTAATCTTATAAAGAGAGCTGTATGAACGGAAAATATAAAGCAATTTGGTTAAATGATAATGGAGATTTAGAAGTTTTAGATCAAAGAGTCCTTCCTCATGAAGAGAAAACCGTAACTTTGACAAATGCACAAGAGAGTATTGATGCTATTAAAGATATGACAATTAGAGGTGCTGGAGTTATTGGATGTGTTGCTGCATTTGGAGTCTATTTAGCTGCTCGTGAGTGTAATGGCAGTTTCGATTGTATGAAAAAACATGCTTTTGACATTAGAGAAAGTCGTCCAACGGCAGTTAATTTAATGTGGGCGGTAGATAGAATGTTAGATTCCCTAGAAAACAGTACAAATATCATAGAAGATTCAAAAATTGAAGCAATAGCAATAAGCGATGAAGATGCTATGAGGTCTGTAAAAATTGGACAATATGGTTGTGAGATTATTGAAGATATTTTAAAAATAAAAAATAAAAAACGAATAAATATTTTAACTCATTGTAATGCTGGTTGGCTCGCGATTTTGGACGAGGGTAGTGCGCTTGCTCCAATTTATGAGGCAAAAAAACGTGGTATTGATGTTCATGTTTATGTGGATGAGACGCGTCCAAGGAATCAAGGTGCAAATTTAACATCTTGGGAACTCTCTCGTGGCGGGGTTGAACATACTATTATTGCTGATAATACGGGTGGTCATTTGATGCAACATGGTGAAGTAGATATGGTAATAACTGGTGCTGATAGAGTCTCAAGAGGGGGTGATGTTGCAAATAAAATTGGAACTTATTTAAAAGCATTAGCAGCAAACGATAACAACATTCCTTTTTATGTAGCGCTTCCAGCTTCTACATTTGATTTTAGTATTGTTGATGGTGTTAAAGAGATTGAGATAGAAGAGCGAAGTGAAAATGAGGTTCATTTTATGCGTGGAGTTTTAGAAAATGGTGATGTTACTGAAGTTCGTATCACACCTGAGGGTTCAAAAGCATTAAACATTGGTTTTGATGTAACACCAAATAGATTAATTACCGGACTTATTACTGAGCGTGGAATATGTAAAGCTACACAGATAGATATTGAAAAAACATTTAGTTTAGAGTCAAAGTGACTCTTTCTCGCTGATAGGCATAGCTTTAGCGATTGAAAAAATTAATGGCTTGGCTACTAATTTTTGAGAAATTTATAATAATTGGAGAGTATTTAATGGTTGGTTTATGGAGTGATAAAGAGGCAGAAAAATTTAAAAATAATGATTTAGAAATGCGTGTATATACATCACGTATTTTAGGGGCAAATTCAGACTTAGTACTTCATGGTGGTGGAAATACTTCTGTTAAAGTTACAGAGAAAAATCTTTTTGGTGAAGAGGAAGATTTACTCTATGTAAAAGGAAGTGGTTGGGATTTAGCAACTATTGAAGCTGCTGGTTTTGCTCCTGTTAAGATGGATACACTACTTAAAATGGCAGATTTAAAAGAGCTTAGCGATGTTGACATGGTTACAAATCAACGCGCGGCTATGACAAATCCAAGCGCGCCTAATCCTTCTGTTGAAGCAATACTACATGCGATTATTCCATTTAAATTTGTAGATCATACTCATACTGATGCTGTTGTTACTGTTACAAATACAGCAGGTGGTGAAGAGAAAATAAAAGAGATTTATGGAGATACTGTTTTAGTAATTCCTTATGTTATGCCAGGCTTTATTTTAGCACGTACTATTTATGAGATGACAAAAGGTATTAATTGGAGTAAATATGAGGGGATGGTTCTTTTAAATCATGGTCTTTTTACCTTTAATGATGATGCTAAAAAGAGCTATGAGAAGATGATAGAACTTGTTACAAAAGCAGAAAATTATATTGAGAGTAATATGGTTACTGAAAAACCTTATGCTGATCATTTAGGTGAAGACTTGCTTAGTCTTGCAAAAATTCGCAAAGTCATATCAGCAGCGAAAGGTTCAGCTGTCATTGTAAATTATGATCAAGGTAATGACGCTGTAAATTTTTCAGCACTTTCAAATGTTCAGAAGGTAGCAACTCAAGGTCCATTAACACCAGATCATGTTATTCGAAATAAAAGAGTTCCAATGGTTTTTGAACGTGATTACAATGCAGCATTAGAGAATTATCAAAATGAGTATAAAAAATATTTCAATGAATTAAACTCAGGTGAAACAATGTTGAACCCAGCTCCAAAATGGGCTATTTGGAAAAATAGAGGAATTTTAACATTTGGTGCAAGTGCAAAAGAGGCAGCAATTATTTCAGACATTAAAGATCATTCAATAAAGGCATTTAGTCAAGCCGAACGTCTTGGTGGTTATAAAGCTTTAAGTGCTAAAGATATTTTTGAAGTTGAGTATTGGAGCCTAGAGCAAGCAAAACTAAAAAAATCTGGAAGTAGTTTAGCACTTCAAGGACAAGTTGCTATTGTAACAGGAGCAGCTAGTGGAATAGGAAGAGCTACTTTAGATAAACTTCACGCTGATGGCGCTGTAGTTGTTGGTTTAGATATAAATCCAGTTATGGCTGATGCTTCAAATGGTCTTGATAAGCTCGGACTTGTTTGTGATTTAACAAAAGATAGTGACATTCAAGCTGCAATTGAGACAACTGTACGAACATTTGGTGGGCTTGACATTATTGTAAGTAACGCTGGTATTTTTACAGCCTCTGAAGGTGTTGATGAAATTAGCAATGATTTATGGCAAAGAAGTCTGGACATTAATTTAACTAGTCATCAAAAGTTTTTAAAATTTGCAATTCCATTTTTAAAAGAGGGAATTAAACCCTCAATTGTAATTATGGCATCTAAAAATGTTCCAGCTCCTGGTAAAGGTGCTGCTGCATACTCAGTTGCAAAAGCAGGGCTTACTCAACTAGCACGTATTGCAGCACTTGAACTTGGTGAATTTGGAATTAATGTAAATATGCTCCATCCTCACGCAGTATTTGATACTGGAATTTGGACACCAGAAGTTCTTGAAAAGCGTGCTAAGCATTATGGAATGAGTGTTGAGGAGTATAAAACTAATAACATTTTAAAGACTGAAATTACATCAAAAAATGTAGCAAATTTAGTTTCTGCAATGGCAGGTGAATTATTCTCTAAAACAACAGGTGTTCAACTTCCAATTGACGGTGGAAGTGATAGGATTATTTAAATTGTTAATTTGTAAATTTGCAGAATATTAAAAAAGAGGTCAAGATATTGCCAAAAAAGAGCAGTATTTATAAGAGCTTCATAAAATTATTTAGAATCTTTTTAGAGTTTGTCGGGTTTACTGGCAATCGTAAAGAGTGTACTAAAATTGTTGTTTATAATAAGTTTTATATTGCAGGGTATCAGTATTATAAGGGTAGTTCATTAGCTTTGCGTGTAGAAGATATTTTACAGATGAAGCGTGAGAGAAATAATAAATATGATATAAAAGCAATTGCTCTATTTTTTAGAGGTGTTAAAGTTGGATTTGTTCCACAACGTGAAAATGGTATTATTTCTTCTTTACTAGATCAAGATATTAAGATTTATGCACATGTGATAAAAGTAGATTGTTCTCGCCCCACGTGGGAACGTATTTTAGTTGAACTTAGAGGAAGATTATGAGAAAAATTGGACAATATAGATTAATTATTTTAGTGGCAATATTTTTTGTTATTTTTGACAATGTATCATTTTTTAAAAACACAATAAAAGTTTATTCATTTGGCAGTGAAAATATTGCATTTTTATTTTCATTAGCAGTTCTTTTAGTTAGTTTTATTGTATTTTTATTTTCACTTCTTAGTTCAAAATACACAACTAAACCAATATTGATTTTTACATTAATTGTATCATCATTCACTAACTATTTTATGAATACTTACCATGTTGTTATTGACAGTAGCATGTTACAAAATGCTTTACAGACTGATATGAAAGAGAGCCTAGACCTCTTTAGCCTTAAAATGGTTGCATATATATTTTTCCTTGGATTACTACCATCATTTTTTGTTTATAGAGCAAAAATAGAGTATGGTAATTTCAAAAATGAGCTTATTTCAAAAGTTAAAACAGTTTTAATATCTTTAGGAGTTATCGTTGTAGTATTATTTAGTTTTAGTAAGTTTTATACATCATTTTTTAGAGAGCATAAGTCACTAAGGTACTATACAAATCCTACTTATTGGATTTATAGTGTTGGTAAGTATGTTGGTAATACTTTCGCTGCTACAGATGGGGAACTTCAGGCAATTGGATTGGATGCAGTTGTTGTAAAAAATAAAGATAGTAAAAGAAAAATTATTATTTTGGTTGTAGGTGAAGCTGCTCGCGCTGATAGATTCTCCCTTAATGGATACAATAAAGAGACTAATCCACTTTTGAAAAATGAAAACATAGTAAATTATACAAATATTAGCTCATGTGGAACTTCAACTGCTGTTTCTGTACCTTGTATGTTTTCACTCTCATGTAAAGATAATTTTAATTATAAGAGAGGTGTTTTAGTAGAAAATGTAGTTGATGTATTAGAACATACTAAAGAGATAAAAGTTTTATGGAGAGATAATAACTCAGATTCAAAAGGTGTTGCACTAAGAGTGGACTTTGAGAGTTTTAGAACATCAAAAAACAACTCTATGTGCGATGATGATGAGTGTAGAGATGAGGGAATGTTGGTAGGGTTGGATTCCTTCATAGAAAAACATGCTAATAAAGATATTCTTATTATTTTACATCAGATGGGTAATCACGGTCCTGCTTATTATAAACGTTATCCAAAAAAGTTTGAGAAGTTTACTCCTGTATGCGAGACTAATCAGTTAGAAAATTGTAGTGTCGAGGAGATTAGTAACGCGTATGATAATGCAATTTTGTATACAGATTATTTTTTATCTAAAACTATAAATTTTTTAAAGAGTTACAGTAGTGATAATGAGACTAAAATGATTTACGTAAGTGATCATGGTGAGAGTTTAGGTGAGAATGGCTTGTATCTTCATGGACTTCCATATTTTATGGCACCTACGTGTCAAACTCATGTTGCAGCACTTTTATGGGATGGTGGAAAAAGAAAAGGAAATATTGATATAGAGTATTCACACGATAATCTTTTTCATACACTATTAGGGCTTTTTAATGTCAAAACAACTGTATATGATCAAACTAAGGATATTCTATGAGGAACCAGCCTAAATATAATTTTTTTAAAAATGCAAGCTATGCTTTAGAGGGGATTAAAGATTTAGTTAAAACAGAAACATCATTTCAAATTGAGCTAGTTCTTGCTCTTTTATTATTGCCTGTTCTTATTTCCATTGATGTAACATTAATTGATAAAATCGTTATGTTTATTACTTTACTTGGAATGTTAATCGCAGAAGCAATGAATAGTGCAATAGAGAGAGTCGTTGATTTAGTAACATTAGATCATCACATTATGGCTGGTCGTGCAAAAGATGTTGGTAGTGCTGTTGTCCTTTTAAGTGTTGTTGTATTTGTAGTCGTTTGGACAACCTTATTATATGATAAGCTATTTTAACTTTAAAATCGTTTCCAAAAACTTCTACTAAATAGAATTAAAAAGGTGTAAAATTCAAGTCTTCCAATAATCATTCCAATTGATAGTACAACTTTATCTATGCTCGTGAAAAAAGAGTAATTTTGTGCAGGACCAGTTAGTGCAAATCCAGGTCCAATATTTCCAACTGTTGCAATTGCTGTAAAAATTGAACTCATTTCATCATATCCATTAGAATATAGATAGATAGATATACTCAATATCGTAAAAATGTATAGAAAAACAAATCCAAATGTAGATATTAAGATAGGTGTTTGAAGCTTTTGAGAATTGATAAATACAGAGATTATTGCACTTGGATGTATTATCTTTTTGAATTCTGCTGATAATGTCTTAAATATTATTATATGTCTTATTATTTTAATTCCACCAGCTGTTGAACCAGTATTTCCACCAGCGAGCATCGATAAGAAGATAATAGAAATAGATAAATAACCCCATTGTTCGTAGTTTAAGGTTGCAAAGCCTGTTGTACTCATAACCGATGCTATAGTAAATGCACTATGAGTTAATGCAAAATCAAGCTTATCTGAACTTGTTAAATAGTGAGTTAGAGTAAGAGAAATAGTTAAAACTAAGAATATAATAAAAAATAGTTTCGTATCCTCTCTTTTATAACCACTAAAATCTCCAGATAGTAATTTAAAAGTTGCTAAAAAGTTTACAGATGAAAAGAGCATAAATAGTATTGTTATCCATAATATTGAATAACTATTATAAAATCCTATTGAACTATTTTTAGTGGAGAATCCACCTGTTGATATTGTTGAAAAAGCGTGATTTATTGCATCAAAATAACCCATGCCAAACATCAATAAAAATAGAAAGTTTGCAACTGTTAATGCAACATATATTCCCCATAACCTAATAGCAGTATTTGCAATTCTTGGTGTAATTTTTTCTGTTTCAATACCTGAAGATTCCGCTCTAAAAAGACTTAAACTACCTGTAGGATTTATCATTGATAGTAGACCAACACCTAAGACAATTATCCCCATACCACCAATCCAATGGATAAGACTTCTATGATATAGTACAATGTGAGGTAGAATTTCTACATCGCTGTAAGCTGTTGCGCCAGTTGTTGTAAAACCACTAATTGATTCAAACAATGCACCATAAAAATCTATGTTTGTATATAAATATAGTGGGATAGCACCTACTATCCCTAAGAGAATCCATAAAATATTTACGCTTAGAATACTCTCCTTTATATTTAAATTTATTTTATGGTCTCTTAAAAAATATAGTATTAGCGTACTAGTACCAAATAATATCTCTATTAACCTAGTTAATTTAGATATATCTTCATTATATATAATCCCTACAACTATAGTAGATATGAAAAAAAATGATAAAATTATTAATATAATCGCTTGTAGTTTTAATATACTCTTAAAGTTCATATACCCAATCTTTAACTATGTTTATAGCAGACTTTACAGCAAAAATAACAAGCATATCATTGACTCTAAAAGTAAAGTCCTCATTTAATATAAATACATTGTCATCTCTTAATATAATAACTATGGTGTCTTCTAAAATTTTACGTTTTTTTATGTATCTGTTAGCTAGTTTTGACTTGGAATATATTTTATGGAGAAAAATAACCGCTTTACCACCAGAGAATTTTTTCTCTGTAATAACATTGTCTGAATACATTCTTTCCATTATGGTGTAATAAGCGTTAACTTTTGTACCTCTTACTATGGTTATTCCTAAAGAGTGCATAATGTTATAATATTCCATTTCATTATTTACAGAGAGTACCTTTTTTACACCCATATCTTTTGCCATAATACTAGCAATTATATTGTATTCATCACTCTCTGTAGCACATAGAACTAAATCTGCATAGTTTAACTCCTGTTTTTCAAGTAGTTCAGATATACCATACTCAGAGTGTATTACAGTTACCTCTCCAAAAAGTGCATCTTCTGCTTTTTGGCATAGATTTGCTTTTCTATCAATCAATTTAACATCAATACCTTTTTCATGAAAAATTTTTGCAATTAAAATACCAAGCTGATTGGCACCAAATATGATGCATTTATCTATTTTTTGTCCATTTCCTGAGTGTAAAATGGAAAATATACCCTCAATTTGTTCTATATCACCAAAAATATAGACAACATCATTTATCTCTATAGTATCAATATCTTTTCTTAAAATTAGCTCTTTATCTCTTTCTACACCTATGATTTTACATTCAGTATAGTTATCATCTATGGCTGGATAACTTTTATTTGTAGCTATAACAGAGGCAAGAACCATCTGTGTATTTTCAAATGTTTTTATACTATTTGCTTTTGGATGATCAATTATTGTTGCAGTTTTTCGTGCTGTAATTGTATCTGGTAAAATTAGTTCTGTTATATTTAATTTATCTTTTATAGTACTATTCTCAAAAAAACTGTTTTTTAGTCTTATGAACTTTTTTTGCACATTAAGAACATCATCAACTATAAGAGTTGTAATTAAGTTTGTTTCATCTTTATCTGTAACTGCTATAAATAAATCTATATCTTTTGTAGTAATTTGTTGAAAAGTTTTTGGATTTTCTGCATTTCCCTCTATTGCCAATATATCAATGTTATCTTGTAGGTGTTCTAGTTTTACTCCATTAATATCAACTACAATAACATTATTTTTATAAGATAAATTTTTTGCTAATAAAAAGCCAACCGTACCAGCACCTATAATAAGAATATTCATCTGCATACATTTGTATTAAAAATTATATAGATAAAAGTAGTTGACATCTTACCCCTTGTTTTAGAAAATTGTATCATAAAAGTTTATCAATTATTTCAAAAGATTTAGTAGTTTACTTGGCAATTTAAATGTTCTTTTAATAATGTTTATAGGAGCTTCAAGAACATCTTTACCTACTTGACTTCTAATCTTTGGATTTTTAATATCTCCGCTTATTCTGATGCGTGTACGAATTGTTTTATCATTGCCTAAAATCAAGTAACCAGCTATTGGTATAGCACCAATTGTTTTAGCTAAATCTTTTATTGTCTCTAGCGATAAAAGAATATCTAATGTCTCATCTTTTAAATTGATAATACCTTTTGCTGATGCATTTGTATTAACGCCTTTGAGTCTAAAGTCATCAATTATTATGAAGTCATCTATGCGTCTAAATGTTACATGCCCATCTTTAATTAAATAACCCTTATCGTTAAAACCAGGCTCTGAAAATGTGAGTAGGGCAGGTACTGTGTTTATAAAAGCCATTAAGTTATTATAAAGTGCTAGATTTCGTACTATTACATCGTTAAAGTCGATGTTTGTTATATAATTAGTTGTATTCCCATCACTCTCAAATCTAAAATTACCATCTTCAAAATTATTAAAGCCACTTAATGCTTTTACAAAATTATCATCTAAGTTATTTCCACGAACTTTCATAGAACTAGCATTTGTTTCAATGCTAATGTTTCCATCGTTATGCTTTAATGTAACTTTTGAGCTGTTTTCATCAAAGTTTATCTTTAGTGTATCACTTAAAATTTTATGATTTTGGTCTACGTAGATACTACTATTTTTTGTATGAATTATAATAGAGCGGCTCAATGGGCTTTTTTCAGTTCTATATTTTTGTAATGCTTTTGCATTAACGTCATAATTTTCTACATCTAATTCAATAGTATCTTTTATTTTTAAATGAATATCATCATCAATGGAAAGTTCAAGTCCATCTTTATTTGTGTAACCATAGAATTTGTAAAAATTTTTCGGATTATTATTTTTGGAAAATAGTTTATCATTGTGATATACCTCGCCATAGAAAGCACTATTTAAAAAGTCAGAAGTCTGTAGCCTTATATTTCCAAATTCAATATTATAGAAACGTAGTAATGGGGAGTATGGATATAGTGCTTGTAAATCTGAGAGAGTAAAATCATACTCTTTATCTTTATAGCCAATTTCTGCTTGAAACTCATCTATATAAAAGTACTGTTTACCATTATATGATGACACTTCAAGAGTCAATGGTATTTGTACATTTTCTATAAGTGGATGACCTAGAACTTCAATATTTGAACTGTTTAACAATAGATTAAATCTAGCATTCTTATCAGATGTATTTAACTCTCCATTTAAAGTTATATTGACATATGGTTCAATTGAAATATTACCATCTTCAATAAGTAGCATAGCGTCTCTTAGATGAAATGATGATTTATTTATATGAAAAGTAAAATGTTCAAATTTAAAATCAGCATCTTCAACTTTGAAATCACCAACTGCTTTAACTCTTGTCTTTCCTATAAGATTTAAAGAGAGCCTTAAGTCACTATCTAAACTGTTAGATAGTTGAGTTAGTGGTATTTTAACCCTGTAGTGTTTCAAAATCTTTAATATTGTCTCATCAAGTGGTGTTTGTGATTTTAGTGATATTTTAAGTTCAGGGTTATCTAATAAGTTATGAAAGTAAAGGTAGCTACCATCAAGTTTACGGTCTAGGTATTTTGGATTATTAAGATATAAGTAAAGTTTTTCATTTTTAAAAATTAAGTCCGTTGAGTCAGAAGTAACTTGTTCAAAAGAGTTAGAAAATCTATATTTTAGCTTTTCTACTCTTATTTTTGCATGTAGTTTTTCAAGAATTTTTTTAGGATAAGCTATGTTGAATTGCCATGTAAGTTCTTCTAGTTGAAAAGATTCAGCATCACTTTTAACACTAATCCATTTATGCAAATTATCATCATAGTTAAAAATATCTTGCAAAATATTGAGTGATTTAAAAGGTTTTGAATCTGCTCTAACGTATACATCATTTTTGTATTGTTGTAATACTAGGCTACCATTTATCTCATTAGCTAATGAATATTGACCTGTGAAATAGTTTTTTCCATTTTCGTGGTCATAAACGAGGTTACCACGTATACTTGCCTTATATTGTTTAATATTAATTGCATTAAAAGTTGCGAGTAGTCTGTTGTTTAAAATCTCTATTTTCGCATCAACTTCTAAATAGGGAGTTTTAAGAGAAAGGTTTCTATTTTTGTAACTAAAGGTTACACTATTATTTTCATAAGATAGTTTATCTACACTTATTTCATCGAAGAAGAGAGTACTTATTTGAAGTATCTCTTTTATCGATTTTAGATTATCTAACTTAGAATTTGTGGTGGTTTTAGTTGTAATATTAAGTTTATTTATGTGAAGAATTAGTTTTTTATCCCATTTAATGTATACTTTCTCAGCTTTAAATGCTTCTGTACTAACTGAGGGAAGTTTTATACCATGGTCTAATATAAGAAGTAAAAATGATATGGATACTAAAATGAATACAAATATATTAAAGAGTGTACGGTGGAATTTGCGTATAGTGCTAATCATTGTACTATCACTCATATTTTATTTTGTCCAGCCTATACAATCATCAAAAGTTATTTATATTCCTAAAGGATCAATAAAGTCTATTATAACATATCTTAATCACACGGGGCATACATTTTCTATTTTAGATGAGTATATGCTTCGTGTGATTGGGGTTCCTCAACATGGATGGATTAATATCGGGCATACAAAATTAAGTAGAGCTGACTTTTTGTATGCTCTTACACACTCTAAGGCACATACTGTTGATATTATGCTAATTCCAGGTGAGACTACAATAATGTTTTTTGAACAAATTGCAAAAAAACTTCATTTAGATAGCAAAAAATTGTATAAACTTTTTTTAGAATATTCTCCTATTAAAGAGGGTGTTTTAATTCCAGAAACATATTCACTACCTTATGAGATTAATGAAGAACAAGCAGTTAAATTACTTTTACAACGCTCTATTAGGTTACATCGGGAGCGTTCATATAAGATTTTTGGTGAATACATAGAGAATAAATGGTTTCAATATGTAACAATTGCCTCTATTATAGAAAAAGAGGCAGCTTCAAAAGATGAAATGCCAATTATTAGTTCAGTTATCTATAATAGGCTCAAAAAGAGAATGCGTTTGCAAATGGATGGAACCCTAAATTATGGTAGGTATTCTCATCTAAAAGTGACAGCAAAGCGTATTAAGAGTGATAAATCAACATTTAATACTTATAAATATGCTGGAATTCCTCCAAGTCCAGTCTGTAATGTTGGTTTCGATGCAATAAAAGCTGCGATTTATCCTAAAAAGACGGAGTATCTCTACTTTGTTAAGACTAAAAATGGAAAACATTCTTTCAGTCGTTACTATAATTCACACTTACGATATATAAATAGCCATTAGTTGAGTAGAATTGAAACAAATTGGTATAAATTTAAACTCTTCTTATAATATTGATAATAATTACAGACTGAGGGTGATAAAATACGCACCGAAAATATAACATTTGCAAGGATAAAATCTATGGCATCACAGAAGATTATTTACACGGAAATTGATGAGGCACCAGCATTAGCTACCTATTCACTACTTCCTATTATTAACGCTTTTACTGGCGTTGCGGGCGTTGACGTCGAGACTAGAGATATTTCACTTTCTGGTAGAGTTATTGCAAACTTTCCTGATAATTTAAGAGATGATCAGAAAATTGAGGATGAGCTTACTAAACTTGGTGAGCTAGCTAAACAACCCGATGGTAATATTGTAAAGTTACCAAATGTTAGTGCGTCAGTTCCTCAGTTAATTGAGACTATTAAAGAGCTTCAAGAAAAAGGTTATGATATTCCTTCATATCCTGAAAACCCTAGCAATGAAGCTGAAGCTGCTATTAAAGAGCGTTTCCAAAAAGTTTTAGGAAGTGCAGTTAATCCAGTGTTACGTGAGGGTAACTCTGACCGTCGTGCCGCAAGTGCTGTAAAAAATTATGCTAAAAAATTCCCGCACTCAATGGGTGAATGGAGCAAGGATTCTAAATCACATGTATCTACTATGACAAGTGGTGACTTTTTTGCTAATGAGAAATCTATTACAATGAATGAAGCTACTACAGTTAAGATTGAATTTGTTGGAAATGATGGTTCATCTACAATTTTAAAAGATAATCTTCCACTTGAAAGTGGTGAGATTGTTGATGCAACTTACATGAGTGTAAAAGCACTAAACAAATTTTTAGAAGAACAAATTGAAGATGCAAAAGCTAAAGGTGTACTATTTTCTTTACATATGAAAGCTACTATGATGAAAGTGTCTGATCCAAAAATATTTGGTCACGCTGTAAAAGTATTTTATAAAGATGCACTTGCTAAACATGCTGACACTATAAAAGAGTTAAAAGTTGATTTTAATAATGGTTTAGGTGATCTTTATAGTAAAATTAAAACTCTTTCTGCTGATAAAAAAGCTGAAATTGAAGCAGACATTGAAGCAGTATATGCAACTCGTCCAGATATTGCAATGGTTGATTCAGATAAAGGTATTACAAACTTACATGTTCCAAGTGATGTAATTATTGATGCTTCTATGCCAGCTGCAATTCGTGATTCTGGAAAAATGTGGAATAAAGATGGTAATCGTCAAGATGTTAAATTTACTATTCCAGATAGTTCATACTCTCCACTTTATAGCGCAACAATTGAAAATTGTATCGCTAATGGCGCACTAGATCCTACAACTATGGGTACAGTTCCAAATGTCGGTTTAATGGCTAACAAAGCAGAAGAGTATGGCTCACACCCTACGACTTTCGAAGCTCCAGCTGATGGTACTATTCGTGTTGTAGATGCAAATGGTAATACAATCTTAGAACACAATGTAGAAAAAGATGATATTTGGCGTATGGTTATGGTTAAAGATGCTCCAATTCAAGACTGGGTAAAATTAGCAGTAACTCGCGCGCGTGCTACTAGCTGGCCAACAGTATTCTGGTTAGATGAGAATAGAGCTCACCATCAAGAACTTAAAAAGAAAGTTGACCTTTACTTGAAAGATCATGATACGAGCGGTTTAGATATTCGTATTATGGGTGTATATGATGCTGCTAAACTTTCAGTTGAAAGAATGAGAGCAGGGGAAAATACAATTTCAGTTACTGGTAACGTTTTACGTGATTATAATACCGATCTTTATCCAATTTTAGAGTTAGGAACTAGTGCTAAAATGCTTTCAATCGTTCCATTAATGAATGGCGGTGGTCTATTTGAAACAGGTGCTGGTGGTTCTGCTCCTAAGCATGTTGAACAACTTATAAAAGAAAATCACTTAAGATGGGATTCATTAGGTGAATTCTTAGCACTAGCTCCATCACTAGAACACTTAAGTATTTCAAGTGGTAATAAAAAGGCTAAAGTTTTAGCTGAAACTCTAGATCTTGCTACTGAAAAACTCCTAGATAACGATAAATCTCCAAAACGTAAAGTAGGGCAATTAGATAACCGTGGAAGCCATTTTTACCTTGCTATGTACTGGGCAGAAGCTTTAGCTAATCAAACTACTGATTCTGAACTTAGCGCTAAATTTGTACCAGTTGCTAAACAGTTAGCAGCTAATGAAGATAAGATTCTTCAAGAGCTTAACTCAGTTCAAGGCACTCCTGTAGATTTAGGTGGTTACTATAAGTTAGATAAAGATAAAACTACAAAAGTAATGCGTCCAAGTGCTACGCTTAATGCTATCATAGACGCTGTTTAGAAAAATATTATATACTTCGGTGCGCTTTTTTGCGCACCAAACAGCTTTTTCTATTGTGCAATATTTACGCATAGTACAAAAAGCTGATTAATTTTAAAATTTTAATTTAAAGGATAATCATGGCAAAAGGAAGAGTAGGTATAGTTGGAGCAGGGTATGTCGGTTCAACAGTTGCATATAGTTTAGCGATGAAAGGTTCATGTCACGAAATAATTCTACGTGATAATAAAATTGATATTGCTAAAGGTAAAGCTTTAGATATGTCACAAGCTGCCGCTGCTGAGCGTTCTCATACGGTTGTAAAAGTAGCAGAAGATATGAGTGAAATGGCAGATTGTGATGTTGTTGTTGTAACTGCAGGTAGTCCTAGACTCCCTGGAATGAGCCGCGATGATTTATTAATGATAAATGCAAATGTAACTCGTGAAGTAATGACAGGAATTAAAAAATATTCTCCAAATGCAATCGTAATTATGGTTTCTAATCCACTTGATGCAATGACTTATGTTGCCCTAAAAGAGAGTGGTTTTGATAGACGTAGAGTCATTGGAATGGCTGGAATTTTAGATAGTGCCAGAATGGCTTCATTTATTCAAGAAAGATTAGGTTATGGCGGTGGTCAAATTCGTGCTTCAGTTATGGGTGGTCATGGTGATGATATGGTTCCACTTCCTCGTTACTCAACTGTTGCAGGTGTCCCTTTAGCTGATGTGTTGACTGATGATGAAATTGAGCAAATCGTTGATAGAACTCGTCATGGTGGTGCTGAAATTGTTGGACATTTAAAAACAGGTTCAGCTTACTATGCACCTGGAAAAGCTGCTTCAATTATGGTTGATGCAATTTTACGTGATACAAAGCAGATTCACCCATGTGCGATTATGCTAGATGGTGAATATGGTTATTCTGATGTAGTAAGTGGTGTTCCTATTATGATTGGTGCAAATGGTGCTGAAAAAATTATTGAAGTTACACTGAATGAAAAAGAGGAAGCTCAATTTGCAAAATCTGTCTCTTCTGTTCAAACATTGATTAACACGCTAAATGAAAATAAATTTTTTGGGGGGGAATAATTATGGAATTTAGAACTGAACATGATACCATGGGGGAAATTGAGGTACCAGCTGATAAATACTGGGGAGCACAAACACAAAGAAGTCTTCAAAACTTTAAAATTGGCTGGGAGAAGATGCCAAGTGAGGTTGTAAAAGGATTTGCTCAACTAAAAAAAGCTTGTGCAATTGTAAATAATGACCTTGGTCGTCTTGATGATGAAAAAACAGGTGCTATTATTAGTGCTTGTGATGAAGTAATAGCTGGAAAACTTGATGATAATTTTCCTTTAGTTGTATGGCAAACAGGAAGTGGTACTCAGTCAAATATGAATATGAACGAAGTTGTAGCTAATCGTGCATCTGAAATTTTAGGTGCTGATTTTACTACAAAAAAACTTGTTCATCCAAATGATGATGTAAATAAAGGTCAAAGCTCAAATGATACTTTTCCAACTGGTATGAGAATAGCGCTTGTTAGTGAAGTTGTAGAAAGTTTGTTGCCATCAATAGATGTACTAAGAGATACATTAGCTAGTAAAAGTTCTGAATTTGGATCAATTGTAAAAATTGGTCGTACACACCTTCAAGATGCTACACCATTAACACTAGGTCAAGAATTTAGTGGTTATGTTGCTATGCTTGATACTTCAAAGTCTCAAATTGAGATGGCATTAGAGTATGTAAAAGAGCTTGCAATTGGTGGAACAGCTGTTGGAACAGGAATTAACTCACACCCTCAGTTTTCAGAAAAAGTATCTGCTGTATTAAATGCAAAAATGAATAGAAATTATGGTTTTAAATCTCAACCAAATAAATTTCATGCGCTAACTGGGCATGACGCAGAAGTTACATTGAGTGGTACACTTAAAGGTCTTGCTGCGAACTTAATGAAGATTGCAAATGACATTAGATGGTTAGGTTCAGGTCCACGTTGTGGGATAGGGGAACTATCACTTCCTGCAAATGAGCCTGGAAGTTCTATTATGCCAGGTAAAGTAAATCCTACTCAAGCAGAAGCTATGACTATGGTTGCTGTTCAAGTTATGGGTAATGATGTAGCGGTCGGAATTGGTGCTAGTCAAGGTAACTTTGAACTTAATGTTTTTAAACCAGTTATTGTTTATAATTTATTACAATCTATTAAATTACTAGGTGATACTATGATTAGTTTTAATGATAACTGTGCTGTTGGAATTGAGCCAGAAATCGATAAAATAGATCATAATTTACATAACTCATTAATGCTAGTTACTGCACTTAACCCATATATTGGGTACGAAAATGCAGCAAAAATTGCAAAAACAGCACATGCAGAAAACTCTACATTAAAAGCCACCGCTGCAAAGCTTGGTCTTATGAGCGAAGAGGATTTTGATAAATATGTTAAACCAGAAGAGATGACTTCGCCAAAAGCTTAGTATTTAAATTTAGTAAATTAAGGAGGTAAAATGAACATACATGAATATCAGGCGAAACAAATTTTTAGAAAATATGGTGTAGCTACACCACGAGGTAGCGTTGCTAATACTCCAGATGAAGCAGTAGCAAATGCACATGAACTTGGTGGAAAAATTTGGGTTGTTAAGGCTCAAATACACGCAGGTGGACGTGGTCTTGGTGGTGGTGTTAAACTTGCTAAATCAATTGAAGAGGTAAAATCGTTAGCTCAAGAAATTCTTGGTATGACACTTGTAACACATCAAACTGGACCTGAGGGTAAACTTGTTCAAAAAGTTTATATTGAAGAGGGTGCAGCTATTGTTGATGAACTTTATCTTTCTGTTGTACTAGACCGTGCTAAAGAGATGCCAGTTATCATCGCTTCTACTGAGGGTGGTATGGACATTGAGACAGTTGCCCATAATTCGCCTGAGAGAATCATTACAGTTGCAGTTGATCCAGCTGTTGGTTTTCAAGGTTTCCATGGACGCGAATTAGTATTTGGTCTTGGAATTACTGATAAAGTTCAACAAGGTAAATTTATTAAACTAGCATCTGCTCTTTATACTTTGTATATGGAAAATGATGCAGAGATGATTGAGATTAATCCTTTGATTAAAACTGAAGATGGTGACTTCATGGCACTTGATGGCAAGATGGGATTTGATGATTCAGCTCTTGGACGTCATAAAGATATTGAAGCTATGAGAGATATTTCTGAAGAAGATGCAGATGAACGTGAAGCTGCACAATATGGTCTTTCATATATTGCATTAGATGGTGAAATTGGTTGTATGGTAAATGGTGCAGGTCTTGCAATGGGTACTATGGATACAATTAATTACATGGGAGGAACTCCTGCAAACTTTTTAGATGTTGGCGGTTCAGCTAGCGCTCAAACTGTTGCAAAAGGTTTTGAAATTATTCTTAAAAATCCACAAGTTAAAGCAATTTTTGTAAATATCTTTGGTGGAATAGTTCGTTGTGACCGCATAGCAAATGGAATCATTGAAGCTACAAAAATTATAGATGTCAATGTACCGGTTATTGTTAGGCTTGATGGAACAAATGCTCCTGAGGCTGCAGAAATTTTAAAAAATGCAAACATTAAAAACTTAATTGTTGGTGAAGACTTAGGTGACGGTGCAGCAAAAGCTGTTGAAGCCGCAAAAGGAAACTAGTATATGTCAATTTTAGTAAATAAAGATACAAAAGTTATTGTTCAAGGTTTTACTGGTAAAGAGGGTTCTTTTCATGCTGAACAATGTTTAGCATATGGTACAAAAATTGTTGGCGGTGTTACACCAAATAAGGGTGGTCAAACTCACCTAGGTCAACCAGTTTTTAACACTGTAAAAGATGCTGTTGATACAACAGGTGCAACTGTTTCTATGATTTTTGTTCCACCAGCTTTTGTGGCTGATGCTGTTATGGAAGCAGCTGACGCTGGAATCACACTTGCTGTAATTATCACAGAAGGTGCTCCCGTTAGAGATATGCAAGCTGCTAAGGCTTATGCTATTAAACACTCTATGAAAACAATTGGACCAAACTGTCCTGGTATTATTACAGCAGAAGAGTGTAAGATTGGAATTATGCCTGGTATGGTTTTCAAAAAAGGTAATGTAGGATTAATCTCAAAATCTGGTACTTTAACTTATGAAGGTGCGAACCAAGTAGTTAAAGAGGGATTTGGAATTTCAACAGCAGTTGGTATTGGAGGTGACCCTATTATTGGTCTTTCATACAAACAACTATTACCAATGTTTGAAGCTGACCCTGAGACTGAGTGTATTGTTATGATTGGTGAGATTGGTGGTGATCTTGAAATTCAAGCAGCATCTTACATAAAAGAGAATATTACTAAACCAGTTGTTGCTTTTATTGCAGGGCAAACTGCGCCAAAGGGTAAACGTATGGGTCATGCTGGTGCGATTATCTCAGGTGGTGCAGGAACTGCAGCTGAGAAGATGGCAGCCTTAGAAGATGCTGGTGTTACTGTTGTTGTAAGTCCAGCTGAAATTGGTCAAGCTGTTACTAAGGCAATGGCTAAAAAATAATGTTAAAAACTTTTGAAGTTGCAAATATACGCTGTAGTGGGTGTGCTAATACAATTGAAAAGGCTTTAAATAAAGCTGGTTTTTTAGAGGTTAGCGTTGATTTATCATCTATGCCTAGAAAAGTTACAGCTGTTATTGAAGATGATAAAAAAGAAGAAGAATTTAGAAAAGTTTTAAGAAAGCTTGGCTATCCTCTTAACGATGAAAAGATAGGTTTTACCGATGGAATGGGACTTCAAACGAGAAGTTTTGTTTCATGTAGTATTGGGAAATTAACTCAATAATTAATTAAATTTTTAAGGAGAATAAATGGGAACTTTTAAAACGGAAAACCCAGGCGATCAGCCAGTATGGGTAAATACAAATAACTGTAAAGCATGTGATATTTGTGTTTCAGTATGTCCATCTGGCGTATTAGCAATGAGATATGAAGTCTCTTCAACACTTGGAGCTATGATTGCAGTTGAACATCCAGAGTCATGTATTGGATGTAATGAGTGTGAACTTTCATGTCCTGATTTTGCTATTTTTGTAGCAGATAAACAAGAGTATAAGGCTGCAGGTTTTAGTTTTGCAAAACTTACAGATGATGCAAAGGCTCGTCAAGAAACTATTAAAGCAAATAATTATTATTCATTAGAACAAGGAGCTAGATAATGGCAACAAGAGAAGTTATATCTACTGGTAATCAACTAGCTGCAATGGCAGCAGCCGATGCGGGATGTATGTTTTTCGCTGGTTACCCAATTACACCATCGAGTGAAGTAATGCATGAGATGTCTGATCTTATGCCAGCACGTGGTGGCGTTACTATTCAAATGGAAGATGAAATTGCAGGAATTTGTGCAACTATAGGTGCTGCGATGTCAGGACAACGTGCATTAACTGCAACTTCAGGTCCAGGGGTATCACTTAAAGCAGAAAATCTAGGTCTTGCTCAAATGGCAGAAGTTCCTTTAGTCCTTGTAAATGTTATGCGCGGTGGTCCATCAACTGGTCTTCCAACTCGTGTATCGCAGGGTGATGTTCTTCAAGCTAAGAACCCATCTCATGGTGATTATAAATCTATTACTTTAGCAGCTGGAAGTTTAGCTGAGTGTTATACTGAAACTGTAAGAGCGTTTAACTTAGCAGATAGATATATGCAACCAGTTATTGTTTTACTAGATGAAACAATTGGTCATATGCATGGTAAAGCTGATATTCCAACAGCTGAAGATGTTGCAAATGGAATTGTTCCACGTAAACGTTTTGATGGTCCAGCTGAAGAGTATTTCCCATATGAGTGTGGTCCGACTGAACCTGCAACATTAAATCCAATGTTTGAAGGTTATAGATACCACTTTACAGGTCTGCATCATGATAAAAATGGTTTTCCAACTGAGGAAATTGAGACATGTCGTAAACTTATCCAACGTTTAGAGGATAAAGTTGCAATGCATGAAGATGAAGTAGAATCTTATGAAGAATTTATGATGGATGATGCAGAAATTATGATTGTTGCTTATGGTTCTGTTTCACTTGCTGCTAAAGAATCAATTCGTCACTTAAGAGATGCTGGTATTAAAGCTGGTCTATTTAGACCAATTACTATCTGGCCATCTCCTGCTAAAAAGATTAAAGAGTACACAGATAAAATAGAAAAAGTTTTAGTTGTGGAACTTAATATTGGTCAGTATCATAGTGAAATTCAACGTGCAGCTGCACGTCTTGATATTGATGGTCTATTTAAAGTTAACGGAAGACCTATATCTCCATATGAGATTGTAAATAAAGTAAAGGAGCTATAAGATGGCATTTAATTATGAAAAATACTTAAGATTAGAAAAAATGCCAACACTATGGTGTTGGGGTTGTGGTGATGGTGTTATCCTTAAAGCATTTGTTAGAGCTGTTGAAAAATTAGGATTGAAACAAGATGATGTAGTTGTTGTTTCAGGAATTGGATGTTCTGGGAGATTCTCTTCTTATGTTGACTTCAATACTGTTCATACTACTCACGGACGTACAGTCGCTTATGCTACTGGTATAAAGCTTGCAAACCCTGATAAACACGTTATATGTGTAGCCGGAGATGGTGATGCGCTTGCTATTGGTGGTAACCATACTATTCATGGTTGTAGAAGAAATATTGATATGACATTAATTATTATCAATAACTTTATTTATGGCTTAACAAACTCTCAAACTTCACCTACCACTCCAACTGGTATGTGGACGGTATCTCAAAAAGCTGGTAATATTGATCCTACTTTTGACACTTGTGATTTAGCAATTGCATCAGGTGCATCTTTTGTTGCTCGTGAGACTATGTTAGATCCTAAAAAGCTGGAGAAAATGCTTGTAAAAGCTATGGAGCATAAAGGTTTCTCTATGGCAGAGGTTCTATCTAACTGTCACATTAACCTTGGTCGTAAAAATAAAATGGTTTCTGCAATGGAAAATTTAGAATGGATTGATAACATTACAGTTCCTTTGAAAAAATATGAGGCTATGACTCCTGAAGAGCAATTAAATCTATTTCCAACTGGTGTCTTAAAACAAGATACAGAAGCTAATGAGTATTGCGATATGTATGCAGAAATTCAAAAGGTACATCAAGGTGAGCGTAAAAAAATCACTCAAGATGACTTTGCTAAAAAAATATAAGGGGGCACTATGAGTAAAACGTTAATGAGATTTACAGGCGTTGGGGGGCAGGGTGTTCTTCTTGCTGGAGAGATTTTTGCAGCAGCTAAAATTAAAACTGGGGGTCATGGGTTAAAAACAGCAACTTATACATCACAAGTTCGTGGTGGGCCAACTGTTGTTGACATTCAGTTAGATGATAAAGAGATTTATTATCCATATGCAAATGATGGTGAAATTTCTTTTATGCTTTCAGTTGCGCAAGTTAGTTATAACTCATTTAAAGATGGTGTTCAAGAGGGTGGAACAATTGTTGTGGATCCAAACCTTGTTAAACCAACTGATGAAGATAGAAAAAAATGGAATATTTATGAGATTCCAATTATTACGATAGCAAAAGAGGAGGTTGGTAATGTAATTACTCAATCTGTTGTAGCTTTGGCAATTGCTAATACAATGATGAAAGCTATTGATAAAGATGTTTTAATTGAAACAATGCTTTCAAAGGTACCTGCAAAAGTTCATGATGTAAATAAAATTGCATATGAACTTGGTGAAAAATATGCAAAAGAAGCAATGGGGGCGTAAGCCTCACTTCTTCTGCATCTTATATCATTTAGCTTGATATAAAATTTAGTAATCATTTAAATTTATATTATTTATTTTCTTCTGGTATATAGTCTTCATTTTTGTACAATTTCTTAATAATAAACAGTTTATTTTACACTCTCCCTAAGCTGATAATATACCTGTATATTAGATTAATCACAATAATAGTCAATGTATGATAAAATGGCGCGATTTTTAGATTTTTTATTAGTAAGGCAATAAATGGTAGCTACAATGTTTGGCAAAATGTTTGGAACACGAAATGACAGAGAACTTAAACGTTATGAAAGACGTGTTCAAGCCATAAACTCTTTGGAGAGAAGATATGAGGTTTTAAGTGATGATGATCTTAAAACAGCATTTGCAAAAGTAAAAGAAGAGGTAGCTACTGGTGCTAAAAGAATGGAGCAAGTCTTAGAAGACTCTTTTGCAATGACTAGAGAAGCTAGTAAACGTACTCTTGGTATGCGCCATTTTGATGTGCAATTAATCGGTGGTATGGTTCTTCATGAGGGTAAAATAGCTGAAATGAAAACAGGTGAGGGTAAAACTTTAGTAGCAACTCTTCCTGTTGTACTAAATGCAATGCTTGGAAAAGGCGTTCATATTGTAACAGTTAATGAATACCTAGCAAGTCGTGATGCGCAGGAGTTAGCTCCACTCTATAATTTTCTAGGCTATAAAGTTGGTTTTTTAGAAGAGAATGTTTTTGATGACGCAAAAAAACAAGAACAGTACGCTGCTGATGTGACATATGGAACAAATAATGAGTATGGATTTGATTATCTGCGTGATAATATGAAATATTCACTTAGCGAGATGGCTCAACGTTCACACCCTTTTGTAATCGTTGATGAAGTTGATTCAATTTTAATTGATGAGGCTCGTACACCACTGATAATCTCAGGTCCTGTTGATAGAAAGTTAGAACATTATGTAGATTCTAATGAGGTTGCAAAGAAATTAAAAAAAGAGGAACATTTTACAGTTGATGAGAAAAACCGTACAATTTTAGTTACAGAAGCTGGAATTACAGAGGCTGAAAAGCTTTATAATGTAGATAATTTGTATAGCTTAGAAAATGCAAGACTTGCTCACCATTTAGATCAAGCTTTGAAATCTAATTATCTTTTTGAAAAAGATGTTGACTATGTTGTAAACAATGGTGAAGTCATGATTGTTGATGAGTTTACAGGTCGTATTAGTGAGGGTCGTCGTTTTTCTGATGGTCTTCACCAAGCACTTGAAGCTAAAGAGAATGTAAAGATTAAAGAAGAATCACAAACTCTAGCTGACATCACATTTCAAAATTACTTTAGAATGTATGACAAACTTGCTGGAATGACAGGAACTGCTCAAACAGAAGCTACAGAATTTTTTGAAATCTATGGTCTTGATGTTATCTCAATTCCTACAAATGTTCCAGTTATTCGTAAAGATTTAAATGATCTTATCTATAAATCTGAACGTGAGAAGTTTGAAGCGGTTGTTGGAAAAATTAAAGAACTGAGTAAAGCTGGTCAACCAGTTCTAGTTGGAACTGCTTCAATTGAAAAAAGTGAAGAGTTACACGAACTATTGAAGAAAAACAAAGTTGTTCATACAGTGCTTAATGCAAAACATCATGAGCAAGAGGGTGAGATTGTTAAAAAAGCTGGTGTTAAAGGTGCTGTAACAGTTGCTACAAACATGGCTGGACGTGGGGTTGATATTCAACTTACAGATGATGTTAAAGCTCTTGGTGGTCTTTATATTATTGGAACTGAAAGACATGAAAATAGACGTATAGATAACCAGCTCCGTGGTCGTTCTGGACGTCAGGGTGATATTGGAACTTCACAATTTTATCTAAGCCTTGAAGATAGTTTACTTCGTATTTTTGGAAGCGATAAAATTAAAGTAATTATGGAACGCCTTGGAATAGAAGAGGGTGAACATATTGAATCAAAAATGGTTACTCGTGCTGTTGAGAAGGCGCAGAAGAAAGTTGAAAACTTACACTTTGAAGGTCGTAAACATATTGTTGAGTATGATGATGTTGCAAACGAGCAGAGAAAAATTATTTTTAAATTTAGAAACGATTTATTAAGCGATACTTATGATATAGATGCAAAGATTAAATCTATTAGAAGTGAATATATTGCTGGATTATTGAGTAGTCACGGTATATTTGATGGTGGTTTAGAAGATGAGTATAATTTAGAGGGCTTAAGTAAAAAACTGCTTGAAGAGACTTTAGTTGAAGTTTCAATGGAATTAATGAGTGGGAAAGATTATGATGCGCTAGAGACACTACTAGAAGATACAATGACTCAAAAATATGAAGAAAAATTCTCAGAAGTAGATAGTTCATTAAAGGGTCAGATTGAGCGTGAGTTTTACCTTAAAACTTTAGATAAAGCTTGGCAAGATCATCTTTACCAAATGGATACTCTAAAGACTGGTATTGGACTTCGTGGTTATAACCAAAAAGATCCACTTACTGAGTATAAGAAAGAGAGCTTTAATCTTTTCCAAGAACTCGTGGAATCCATTAAATATGAGACTATTAAAACTCTTCATCTTATTCAGTTTAGAGATGACTCAGTTGAGGCTCAACAAAAAGCTTATGAAGAGCAAGTAAGACGTGAACGTGAACGAACACAATCTGCAATGAATTTTTCTCATCAAGAGATTAAACCAATAAGTGCTATTAAAAAACCATCACGTAATGAACCTTGTCCATGTGGTAGTGGTAAAAAATATAAACATTGCTGTGGAGTAAGTGGACCTAAAAAAGGTGTTTTGGCTCAGTAAATGAGTTTAAGTATGCCTAAATCTATAGTAGCATACCTTACAAAACGCTATTTACGTTTTGATAAAGAGCAGCCCTTTATATTTTTATCTGCACTTTTGGCTTTTATTGGAATCGCGCTTGGTGTTGCGGTTTTAATGATTGCTATGGCAATTATGCAAGGTACTCAACAAGAGTTCGAAAAAAAACTTTTTACGATGAACTATCCTATTACTATCATGCCAAAATATGAAAATAATGTAAATAAAGAGTTATTACTCTCTCTTGAAGAAAAATTTCCTAGTTGGCAATTTAGTCCATATGTTAATGCTCAAATAGTTGTTAAAGCAGGAAGTAGTATGCAAGGTGGTCTCCTTTTTGGCGTAGATTTTGATAAGGAATCTAGAGTTAATGATGTAATAAAAATTGCATTAGAAGATAAAAAATTAAATCGTTATGATGTAATAGTTGGTGAACGTCTTTTTGAAATGCTTGATTCATCTGATAAGCTAACATATATATTTACAAAAGAAGAAGCTAATGGTATGGCTTTGACCCCTAAAATGAAGCGTTTTAAAGTTAAAAGTGTATTTAGTTCCGGACTTCAAGCTTATGATAAGGCCTATCACTACACAACACTAGAATCTGTACAAAAGATTTTAAGACTTAATAGAGATATTTATGATGGTATCCACATTCAAACTCCAAATGCAATGAGTGATATTGAGCAGCTTAAAACTGAGATTGGTCCTCACTTTAGGGTTGTTGGATGGTGGGAGCAAAATGGTAACTTCTTTTCTGCAATGGAGCTTGAAAAACATGCGCTTTTTATTGTTTTAATGTTAATAATATTAATCGCCTCAGTAAACATTGTAAGCTCTCTTTTAATGACTGTAATGAATAGACGAAGTGACATTGCACTGCTTCTATCACTTGGTGCTACTACAAAGGAGATCTCTAGGATATTCCTATTTCTTGGTATGCTAATTAGTGTTGGAGCTATTATAGTTGGTGTAGCACTTGGATTTGGTGGCATTTTTATATTAGAGACTTTTGACATTATATCTCTTCCTGCTGATGTTTATGGAAGTTCAAAACTTCCATTGGATCTTCTTATGAGTGACTTTATTATGATAGTTGTTGGTGCATTTATAATTAGTATAGTAGCTTCATTTTATCCAGCATATAAAGCGTCAAAAGTTGATTTATTACAGGTTCTTCGTAATGAGTAATAATTAGGCCTTATAAAGACCTAATTGATTATCTAGGCGTTCTGTAAGAATTGCTAGGTGTTCTGATGCTGCAGCTATCTCCTCAACGCTTCTTGCATTCGCAGTTGAGAGTTCATTTACCTCTTCCATTTTACTAATCATATTATTTATAGTATTTGAGTTTGTAATGTACTCTTCAACGATAGCGGCAGTTTTAATAATTGTTGTCTCCATTGTCTCAACACTACTACTAATGTCATCTTCAACTTCATTTGCTTGATCTGATAACTCTTGTACCTTTTTAGCATTAGCACCAATCTGCTCGCTAGTATCAATGATAGATTGAACAATTACATTAATTGTTGCATTAATTTCAGCAAGACTTTTTTGAGTACGTTCAGCTAGTTTTCTTACTTCATCAGCTACAACAGCGAAACCTCTACCATGCTCACCAGCGCGTGCTGCTTCTATAGCAGCATTTAGAGCTAAAAGATTTGTCTGCTCTGCTATATCTGAAATAACAGTTAGAACTTCTTTTACTTGTGAAGCATCTGTGCTAAGTTGGGAAAGTTTTCCTGCCATTTCAGTTTCAATTTCTGAACGAATAGATACCTCATTTGAAAGTTCAATTACCTTTTTCTTTGCTATATTTAGACTCTCTCCTGTAATTTCTATATCTTTTTTTGTATTTTCAGCCTCATTAACTGATGATTTTAGTGTCTCTTGTAGATTAGTACCAATTCCTGTTGCATCATTTATAATATTAGCTTGATACTCAGCTTTTTTACCAATTGCAAGTGATGTTTGTGAAAGTTCAGTTGCTATAGAAGTATTTTCATGTGAGGTAGCTTTTGATTCGATAATGGTTTTTTGAACTTTTTCAATAAAATTATTTATGTGAAGTGCAACAGCATATATTTCATCGCCTTTAGGAACATTAATACGTTGTGTTAAATCACCCTCACCACTTGCTAAATCATGTGCAGTATCTTCTAGTTTTTTAAGTGGTTTTACTAAAGTAATATTCAAAATAAAAATACTAAGTGTTATCATAATTAGTAAAATAATGATGGAGATAATTATAATATCATTTCTTAAGCTAGTGGGGGCAATCATAACTTCTGCCTTATCAATTTCTGAAAGTATTGCCCATGTGATATTTTCTTCAATTTTGATACTAGAAAATGCCGAAAGAACTGGATTACCATTGTAGTCAATTATAATTTTTGTATCAGTTTTACCAGATAGTGCACTTATTGATGCTTCTGTATTAACTGAACCTTTTGATGGATTTGCAAATGAAGCCATAAGAGTGTGGTTGGTTTGGTCTAGGAAACTATCACTTCTCATTAGTTTGTCTTGGCCAACTAAATAATCTTCTTGACTCTCTCCATAACCTTGACGAAACTTCATAATTTCATTAATTGATTCATCACTAATTTGAAAAACTAAAACGGCAATAGTTTTACCATCTTTAATTACTTTAGTCCCTAAAAACATTGCAGGCTGACCTTTAGATGGAGCATATGGCTTCATATCTACAAATGTTGGTCTATTGTTTGCTAGTGTCTTTTTAAAAACTTCACCTAAGCCGCTACTATTTAAACTACCAGTATTTAAGTTCGCTCCATAATCTGACTCTTTTGCTTGTGTGTAAATTACATGTCCATCGGTTGGATCAATTATAAAAACATCATAATAACCATACCGTTTTACATACTCTTTAAAAAATGGTTCAAATGGCTCAGTCCTCTCTTTAACTAAAGGATTGTCTATTGGAAAAGATTTTTTTGCATCGACATGTATTAAAGAATCCAGATTACTCAAACTATCTACTAGATTATATAAATCTTTACTTTTAGAAAGAACTACAATATCATCAATACATTCAGAAAAAAAGTTTTTAATTTGCTCTTTTTTTATTTCTCTTGCAGATGTTAATGTACTATAACTCTTATCCAAAAGAGCCTTTTGACTCTTATTTGATGCAACAAACATAATAGATATTGATAACAATAATAATGATATCAATACTAATAGAACAGTTTTTACTTTAATGCTAAGCTTTGGCATTTATTTTACCTTAATATATTTTATTAATTAGGAGTATATCAAATAATCATTACATAAAAGTGATATAAACCTTTTTATTTCTTTTAAACCAATATTTAGCTAGAATTGCGAAAAATTAGACTAATAAAGGTTTTAAATGAAGAGTATCGAAGGTAAAGTTTGGCGATTTGGTGACAATATTGATACAGACTTAATCATCGCAGCGCGTTATTTAAATACTTCAGATCCTGTAGAACTTGCAAAACATGTTATGGAAGATGCTGATCCAAAGTTTTATGCAAAAATGCAAAAGGGTGATATTTTAGTTGCTGGTGAAAACTTTGGATGTGGAAGTAGCCGTGAACATGCTCCTATAGCTTTGAAAGCTGCTGGAATTTCTGCAGTTGTTGCTAAAAGTTTTGCTAGAATTTTTTATAGAAATGCCTTTAACATGGGACTTCCAATTTTTGAATTAAGTGAAGCTGATAGTCTTGAAGAGGGTTCAATAATTACTATCGTTCCACAAAATGGGACAATTACAAAAGATAATAAAAATTATAATTTTACACCTATTCCTAGCTTTATGCAAGAGCTTATTGATAGTGGTGGATTGATTAATTATGCAAAGGCTAACATTAGTGAATAGATATAAAATTGCGATTATACGCGGAGATGGAATAGGACCTGAAATTGTTGATGAGGCAATAAAAGTTCTTGACGCAGTTAGTGTGGCACAAGGTTTTTCATTAAATTATGAAGATTATTTAATGGGTGGTATAGCTTATGATGTTACCGGTAATCCTTTACCAGAAGAGACAATAGCAGGAGCAAAAGCTGCTGATTCAATACTTTTTGGTGCAATAGGTGGAGAAAAGTGGGATAGTTTGCCACGTGAAATGCGTCCTGAGAGTGGACTACTGAAGTTTCGTAAAGAGCTTGGTGTATTTGCAAATTTGCGTCCTGCAAAAGTTTATGATGAACTTATTAATGCAAGTAGTTTGAAACCAGAAGTTGTTAAGGGTGTTGACTTGATGGTTGTACGTGAACTTATTGGTGGTATCTATTTTGGTGAGCCAAAGGGACGTGAGGGTGATAAAGCTTATAATACTATGGTTTACACAGTTGAAGAGGTACGAAGAATTGCAAAAATGGCATTTGATATTGCAATGAAACGTGGTAAACGTATATGTTCGGTGGATAAAGCTAATGTTTTAGATGTTTCTCAGCTTTGGAGAGAGGTCGTTAAAGATGTTTCTAAAGATTACCCAGAAGTTACACTAGAACATATGTATGTAGATAATGCAGCTATGCAGTTAATTAGAGATCCAAAACAGTTTGATGTAATTTTAACTGGAAATATTTTTGGTGACATCTTAAGTGATGAAGCTAGTATGCTAACTGGATCTATTGGACTACTTCCATCTGCTTCAGTTGGAAGTGAACATGGTCTTTATGAACCAATTCATGGCTCAGCTCCTGATATCGCAGGTCAAGGTATAGCCAATCCAATAGCTACAATCGCAAGTGCTGCTATGATGCTTTCATATGGCCTTGGTGAGCATAAAGCTGCAAAATGTATGACTGATGCAATTGCTGATGCACTTAGAGAAGGTTATCGTACAAAAGATTTAGCACAGTTTGATGCTAAAGAGATTTGCTCAACAAGTGAAATGGGTTCGATTATAGCAGATTATGCTTCAACTAGATGCAGACTTTAACTCTAGCAAATATTTATGAACTTCAAGGTCTCAAAGATGAGGCACTGGAGATTTACAAAGGGATTATAAAAAAAAATCCTGAAAATAGTGAAGCAAAAATAGCTATACGTAGACTTCTTGGTATGCGCAAAAAATTTAACGGTCTTAATACTGAAATGAAAGATTTTTTTGTTGAAATGGATGTAAAAGTTGAATTTTTAGAATTTGAAAGGTGGTTGCTGAAGTTATGGAATTAAAAGATGTAGTTCTCTCAGCATTAGCTGAATTAGAAAATGCTCAACAAGAACGCGAGCAAATAGCACAACGTGAAAGTCTTCAAAAACAGACTGAATCAAGTAAAGCACCACTTCAACCTCTAGATCAAGTTCTATCTAACAGTGAAAAAGAAGATACCCAAGAAGTTGCGCCACAAAGAGTTGTAGAATCACCTATTCAAACACCAGAGCCTATAGAAGTAGCACCAATACCTAAAGTAATTATTCAAGAACCAAAAATAAGGTATATATCAGATCCGCAAGAATTAAGATTTTTACAAAATTTAAGAGAGAGAATATTAGTTCTTTTTGAAGGTTTTCAATCTCCAAATAATGTAAAAATTGAAGCAAAAGTTGATTTAATTCTAAACTTTTTAGAGTATACATTAGCTTCAATAGATGATAGAAGTGATCAGATCAAAGAGAATCAGTAATGCGTTTTAAAATTTTAATAGATAGTTCAGATGAGAAGGGGCTAGTCTATAAAGTCTCACATATTTTTTATACACATAATTTAAATATTGAACAAAATAGTGAATTTGTTGATAAAGAGAATAATAAGTTTTTTATGCGCAGTGAGGTAGATGGTGATGTTGATATTGAAAATATTAAAAAAGAGTTACTTGAAATTTTACCTGCTGATGCTTGTCTAAAAATTGTTACTCAAAAAAGAAAAAAAATTGTTTTAATGGTTACAAAAGAGACTCACTGTATTGGCGATATTTTAATGCGCCATGAAGATGGTTCACTTAATGCTGACATTGTAGCTGTCATTGGAAACTATGACTATCTTCAAAGTCTAGTTGAAAGATTTGGAATTACTTACTATACAGTTTCACATGCTGGTTTGAGTCGCGCTGAGCATGACGCAAAAATTATGAATGTACTAAAAACAAAAGAGTTTGATTATTTAGTATTAGCAAAATATATGCGCATACTCTCCCCATCATTTGTACAAAATTATGAAAATAAAATTATCAATATACACCACTCATTTTTACCAGCTTTCATAGGTGCAAATCCTTATAAACAAGCTTATGAAAGAGGCGTGAAAATCATAGGCGCAACTGCCCATTTTGTTAATAACAATTTAGATGAGGGTCCTATTATCGCTCAGGACATTACACATGTAGATCATAGTTTTGGTTGGCAAGATATGCGTGATGCTGGACGTGATGTTGAAAAGGTTGTTCTCTCAAATGCACTAAAACTAGCTCTTGAGGATAAAGTTTTTGTTTATGGCAATAAGACCGTATTACTATAATGTTTAACATAGTTTTAATAGAGCCGGAGATTCCAAACAATACAGGTGCAATAGGTAGACTCTGTGTAAATACAGATACAACACTGCATTTAATTAAACCTCTTGGTTTTGACATTTCAGATAAAGCGGTGCGCCGTGCTGGGCTTGATTATTGGCATAAATTAGATTTGCATGTTTATGAAAACTTTGAAGAGTTTATGGACAGTCATGGAGAAAATAGTGAAAGATTTTTTATAGCAACTACTAAAACAGATAAGTTGTATTTTGACACTCTTTTTCAAAGTGGTGATTACATTCTTTTTGGAAGTGAAACTAAAGGTGTTGCTGAGCATATTATGAAACAGTTTAAACAGGTTACTATTCCAATGGGTAAACAAGGCAGAAGTCTTAATCTTGCTATAAGCGCAGGAATACTACTCTATGATGCGATTTCTAAAAACTATAATGATTTCAAGGAATTATAATGAATCCAGTAGTTGATACAATAATGATTGGCGGGTTTGTACTTTTTTTAATTTTCATATTTCGTGGTTACCACCGCTCAAAACTACCAGATAAATAACATGTTTCGTATACTATTTTCAAGTTTAATTTTAGTTGCTTCACTATCTGCAACAGAGTACTACGCTAAAGCAGAACCAGTTGAACGCTATACAATTCAATCGAGTGTTGCTGGTAAAGTTTTATTTGCAGATGAGAAGATTGAGGGTAGGCGTGCTACTAATAAAGAGATAATTTTAATTGACGATGAACTAGATGTTAAAGAGTTAAGTTCAGTCTCTAAGAAAATAAAAATAGTAGAAAAAATGGTTGAACTAAATCAAGCAACGGCTACTAATCTTCAAAAAATTGCAGCTAAGAAAAAAACAAATTACGAAAAGATATTAAAACTAAAAACAAAATCATTATTAGATAAAGATAGAGAGTATTATGATTTAAGTGCTACTCAAAATACTCTATATCAATCATTACAGAGTATTGAGTCACTAAAGTCTCAATTAGAAGATTTAAAATATCGCTATCATTCATTGAAAAAAAGTATTAAAGAAAAAAAGATTATCTACCCTAATTTTGCAATATATAAACTACTTGTAAAAAGTGGGCAAAATGTTGTACCTGGAACTCCATTACTTGAGATTGCAGATGTAAGTCACGCAAGATTAGTTCTATTTCTACACTTTGAAGAATCAAAAGATGTTAATAAAAAAGTCATCTATTTAGATGGTAAAAAAACTACTTACAAAGTAGATAAAGTATATTTCATATCAGATTCACAACGTATCTCCTCATATAAAACTGAAATTATAATAGATGCACCTAAGATTTTTTCTGAACTTGTTAAGGTTGAGTTTAAAAATGAGTAAAACCGCTTGTCCATTAGATTGTTACGATGGTTGTTCGGTTGAAGTTACTGATGATGGAAAACTAAAAGGCGATAAAGAGCATCCATTTACTGCTGGCTTTTTATGTCCATTTTTAAACCATTACAAGAAATATGAACGCATAGAAAAGCCTAGATTAAATGGCAAAGAGATTAGTATGGATGAAGCTTTAGCACATTTGAGTAAAACTTTAACAAATAGCACCAATACGCTTCACTACAGAGGTCATGGCAATTTTGGCAAAATGCAAGAGGTTACTGATCAATTTTTCTCACAATTTGGCGCGGCACTTACTGAGGGTTCACTGTGTGATGCGGCTGGTGAAGAGGGTGTTTTAGAGGGGCGTGGCGTAAACTATGCTATGAGTGAAAATCAAATTAGTAAAAGCGATGTAGTAATTTTTTGGGGACGTAATCCAAAGAGTACCAACTCACATATTTTGCCATTTATTAAAGGTAAAAAGGTAGTTGTTATAGACCCTATAAAAACAGATTTTGCTAAAAGTGCAGACTTGTACATTCAAGTACGCCCTAGGGGTGATATGTACCTAGCACTTCTTCTTTCTCGTTTTGTTTTTATTGAAGATATGGCCGATTTTAACTTTTTAAATAGTAGATGCAATGATGTTGAAGAATTTAAAGAGTTTGTTTACTCTATTCGCATTAAAGCTACTATGAAACAGATAGATGCTTCATTAAATGAAATAGGTGATTTACTACATTTAATTAAAGGTAAAAAAGTTGCTATTTTAGTTGGCGTTGGTGTTCAAAAGTATAGTATTGGAGCAACTGTACTGCGAGCAATTGATAGCTTTGCAGCAACTTTGGGTCTATTTGGAAAAGAGGGTTGTGGTGTTAGTTATTTAGGAAGTAGCCAAGAGGGATTAAATAGTCCATTTAAGGTAGTAAAATCTAAAAAAGAGAAAGTTGCAATTGCAAACTTTGAGAAGTACGATACTGTTTTTATTCAAGGTTCAAACCCACTCTCACAGATGCCATCCTCAAAAATTGTTGAGGAAAAACTATCTAAAGTTAAAAATATCATATATTTTGGCATATATGAAAATGAGACTTCTGCTAAAGCAAGTTTAGTAATTCCAGCTAAAATATTTTTAGAAAAAGATGACATTAGAACTTCTTATGGACATAACTATATGCTTAAGATGCCAAAGGTTGAGGAATCTAATATTGGAATTAGTGAGTATACTTTAGCAAACTACTTAACAGAAGAGTTTGAACAAGATAGTCTAAGTAGTGAAGAGTTTTATATTAAATACTATGAAGACCAAAGTAAAGATTCTTTAATAAACGGACGAGATGATATAACCTACGCTAATGAATTTGCAACAGATAATGGAAAATTTTTATTAATTGATGAAGCTGATGATGATCCATTAGAAGATGATGGTTACTTTTTAGTGACGGCAAAAAGTTCAAAAAGCTTAAACTCTCAATTTAGGCGTGAAACAAAAGCTTACTTTCCAGCAAATGCCGGTGTTAAAGTAGGGCAAAGTATTAGATTAAAAAGTAAATACGGTGAAGCAGAGTTTGAAGCTGACATTCACGATGGTCTAAGAGATGATACAATTTTAATCTATTCAGGTACACCTAACGTAAATTACCTAACTCCAAATAGAACTGATGATAGTGGTACAAATGCTATGTATCAAGAAGTTAAAATATTTTTCACACTTTAAAATACATAAATCATAATATAATTTATATTAATGAATAGATAGTAAGTCTAGTTTAACTTTTCTTATAGTAGAATTGCAAAATAAGTATTATATTTTTATAAAAATAATTATATTTATAAAAAATTACAACTCTATAAGGAAGTTTTAATGTCACAATATGAGTTAAATATAAATAATTATGATGATACAGAAATTATTTTAAAAAAGAGTACAAAGTCGAATTTTAAATGGTTAAACAAGCTTGAAGATTTAGAAAAATTTCAAAATTTAGCTTATGAAAATATAGGTGTACGTTTTCCTATTAGTTTCTTAAAAAACTCTCAAACAGTGGCTGCAATCGATAAATATGGAAAAATGTATGGCGGATTTGTTTTTGCTGGATATAAAGATTCAAGAGTAATATCAAGCTTGTCCTCTGATGCAATGCAAACATTAAAAACAAAATTTCCTGATTATAAAAACAGTGTTTTTGAAATTACTGGTTTATGGTTGTCTGCTAGTGAACGTTCTAAAATGAACAACATAAAGTTTTGGTCTAAATTATGTGATGAAATTTCTAAAATAGATAGACCTAATTTTATATACGCATATTCTAGTTCAAAACCACAATTAGCAAAGCTTTATTCAGCGGCAAAACCACAAAGAATCTTTCAAGGTATTACTAAAGTTCTCCCTGGTATGACTAAACCAGATGATGAAGTGATTGAAATTGGTTCAGTGAAATCTTGTCATCTTGCTTGGATTATGAAAACATCATATAGGTATAGAAAAATTATAAAAAAACATTCACATCGTAAAAATCATGCTTAATGTTACATTTGTATATAATCTAAAATTGTATATTAATATCAAAATTAGAGTTTATTTTGCAAACATCTATTGAAAAAATTTTAGAGCCTTTTGAATATATTCATGTGGCTACAGAAGATGATAATGATGCTTTATTGGACTTTTACAAAAATGAGAGTATGCAATTAAGAGATGAGTCAATATCTTTTACTAGGGGAAATGATTTTTTTGCATTTTATAAAAGTACATCGGAAAAATATTGGTGTATAAAATTTATTAATAAAGATAAAAAAATTAGTGGTATTGGTACTATCCTTAGACATCATAGGAATATTAACGGTGAAATTAAACCTATTGCATACTTTTGCGATATGAGAATATCAGCCCATGCAAATAGAATAACTAGATTTCAATGGAGAAAAGGTTTTCAATTAATCATTGAAAATTTAAATAATTTAGGTCCAGATGATTATTGTGTAGGTGCTTATACTGCAATTTTAGAACTTAATAATCATGCTCTGAATGCATTTACACAAGGTAAAAGAGGAGTATTGCATAAATTTTTAGGCAAATATTATATTCATAGTTTTATAAATAATGGTATTTTCACTAAAAATAGATACAGAGTCAAAGAAATATCAGAAAAAGATTTTTGCAATTTTTATCATTCTCATACTAATTCATTACTTCTAGCAGAGGCAGAAATAGACTCTTTAAAAAAAACAGAATATATTGAGAGAAAAAGTGATTATATTGGTATTTATGACAACGATAAACTATGTGCTATTGCTAGTCCAATCTTTAAAAATAGAGCTAGAGGTTTAAAAGTTCAAGGTTTAAAAGGAGTGAAAAAATTCGCTACTGATTCACTGAAGCTACTTGATAGACCAAATATGCAAGAAAATGGCGAATTAAAAACGTTAGACATATCTTATTTTACTTATTCTAATGATTTGCCACTTGATGATGTTGAAAATATTATTAGATCAATTCAAAATTGGATTAAAAATGAAAATTTTTTAAAAGATATTCATATTGTGAATATAATAGATTCTAAATATAAATATAATTTAAATATACTTAAAACAGGAATACACTTTGATACAGTAGGTCACATATATGAGTTGTATGCTGAAAATAGTGTTTCTGTATTACCAAAGTCTAACTTTAGGTTTGAGGGAACATTTTTATAATAGACTTTGTATTTATTGTATAATTTCACCATTAAATTTTAGGAGTGTATATGAGTAATTTAAAAAAACTTGATAATGACTATATTCTTCCTACTTATGCACGTAATTATACAGAGTTTGTTTATGGCAAAAATGCAACTCTATATGACACAGAAAAAAAAGATTATATTGATTTTACATCTGGTATTGGTGTTGTAAGTGTTGGACATGGAAATAAAGAACTATCAAATGCTTTACATAAACAAGCAAGTGAGCTAATTCATACATCTAATATCTATGCGATTCGTCCGCAGGCTGAAGCTGCTAGAGCTATTGTTGAGCAGAGTGGTTTTGATATGAAATGCTTTTTTGCAAATAGTGGAGCAGAGGCAAATGAGGGAGCTATTAAAATTGCTCGCAAATATGGTGAAATTGCAGAAGAGATTAAACGTTATAAAATTATAACTTTAGATAAATCTTTTCATGGACGAACCATTAGTGCGTTAAAAGCAACAGGTCAAGAAGCTATGCACAACTATTTTGGACCTTTTCCTGATGGTTTTTCTTACGCTAAAAGCATTGATGATATTGAGAATATGATTGATAATCATACAATTGCAGTTATGATTGAACTTGTGCAAGGAGAGGGTGGTATTGAAGCTCTTGATAAAGAGAAAGTTCAAGCGTTAGCACTTATGTTAAAAGAAAAAGATGTATTGTTAATCGTAGATGAAGTGCAAACAGGTATTTATAGAACTGGGCAGATGTTAGCATCTAACCATTATGATATTGAGCCGGACATTATTACACTTGCAAAAGGTTTAGGTGGTGGTGTTCCTATTGGTGTTGTTATGACAAAACATAAAGATATTTTACATGCTGGAGATCATGGGAGTACATTTGGTGGAAACTTTTTATCAAGTCGTGCGGCACTTACTGTTTTAGATATTCTAAAAAAAGAGAAAAAAAGTGGAGAATTGGAATTAACTGCCATCTATTTTGCAAATGCACTTGAGCGAATCTATTTAAAACATAAACATCTTTTTAATGATATAGTCGGTTTTGGTCTCATGAAAGGGCTTAGAATTAAAGATGATAACATGTTGATTAAAATAATTGACAGTGCCCATAAAAATAGGGTATTAGTTTTAAAAGCAGGAAGGAATACTTTGAGGTTTTTACCTCCTTTAACAATTAAAGAGAGTGAAATAGATGAAGGGTTTAGAAGGTTAGATAGTGCGTTATCTTCGCTTTAGTCTATTATTTATTCTATCCACTAATGTAGTTTTTGCAGAACAAGAGTATTTATCACCAATAAAAGAGCAAAATTTTGATTTATTAAAAAATAAAAATGATGTTGAAAATTTAAAACTTGGAAGTTCTTGGATAGAACCTATAGAGCTAAGCGCTAGTAAGATTTTTAATAATCAATATGGCTCTAATCAAAAAAATACTCTTTATAAAATTTCAATTAATCAACCAATATTTAAAAGTGGTGGAATAATATTTTTAATTAAATATGCAAACTCTAAAGAAAAATTTGACAACTTGAGTGTAAAAGAGCAAAGAAGAGCATTAATTAAACAAGCGGTTAGTTTATTGTTCCAAATTAGACGTGCAGAGTTTCAAAAAAATCGTCAAAAACTAGTTCTTAAAAATGCACGAATAGATTTATTGCGAAAACGTGAACAATATGATAGTGGACTACTAGATAGTGGTTTCTTAGATAATGCAGTTATTGCTAAAAACTCATCAGCGCTCTCTTTGTTAGATATAGAATCTTCTAAAAATAATTTAATCGAATCATTTGAAGCGATAAGTGACCTTCCGTTGGAAAATGCTAAACTTCCAGTTTTAAAGAGTTTTACTAAAAAAGAGTACTTTGATGAGAGTATAGAAATAGAAAAAGCTAAAGTAAACATTTTGCAAAGTAATCAATATAAAAATGTAATAATTGCTAAATATTTACCAACTATTAGAGTAAGTGCTAGTTATAATGATTTTAAAAATGAAAACTTTGCTTTTGGAAATGGAATTAACTTTAGTTCAGCAGATACATATTACCAATATGGATTTAGTGCTAGTTGGAAATTTTTAGATATAAATATTTTAAGAGATATTGAAAGTTCAAAATTAGATTATTTAAGGGCAAAAAACTCTCAAATAGATTTGAAAAATACTCTTGAAAAACGATATGCTAAGATATTAAATAATATTAAAGTAGTTGATGCAAAGTTAAAGTTAACATATGAAGATAAAGATTTATATGAAAAATTATTGTCTGATACTAAAGAATTATTTAAAGCTGGTCAAAAAAGCATTTATGATGTTCAAACATTAGAAAATTCATTTGAGATTCAAAAGTTTAATTTAAAGATATTATCTATTGACAAACAACTATTACTTTTAGATTTATACGAAAAGAGTGAACGTGAACTTTAGTGAATATATGAATAGTTGGCTCTATGGTAGTGATGGATATTACTCCAAATTTCGCCAAATTGGACAAAAGGGTGATTTCTACACCGCCGTAAGTGCAACACCTTTCTTTGGTGGGTCTATTGCTAAACATATAATTAGTGTTATTGATGAGGGTTATTTGAGTAAAAATAGCGTTATTTGTGAGGTTGGAGCGCACCAGGGCTACTTGCTAGCTGATATTGTACAATTCATCTATACTCTTCGCCCAGAGCTTTTAAAGACTCTAAGATTTGCTATTATTGAGAGATTTGAGACCGTTAGAGATGTACAAAAAAAATATTTTATTGATTCATTTGGAGATGCTCTTAAACTTGAGCTTTATGAATCACTAGATGATTTAAAAGCTGATGAAGCATTTTTTGTAGCAAATGAGATATTTGATGCTTTTGGCTGTGAGCTATTATATGAGGGTAAAATTGCAACTGTACAAGACAATACAATTACTTTTAACAAAGATGATGAAAAAATTGTAACTCTTGGGAAAAAATATAACCAGACAAAGGGTGAAATTGCTGTAGGTTATGAAGAGTTTGCTCTTGAGATGTCAAAGGCTGCTAAAAGATATGAATTTTTAACATTTGATTATGGTGAGTTAGAGCCTAGACCTGACTTTTCATCTAGAATCTATCAAAAGCATTTAGTATTTGCGCTTTTTGATGAGAATATTAAGTTAGAAGATTATTACGCAGATAGTGATATTACCTATGATGTAAATTTTTCACACTTAATAGATGCGTATGAGCAGAGTGGGGCAAAAAAGGTTGAGTTTAAGACTCAACTCCTAGCACTTGTAGACTTTGGTATTCATGATTTATTAAAGGTTCTTCAAGAAAATGTTTCACAACGTGCTTATGAAACACAGGTAAATAAAGTTAAAACTCTAATTTCACCTTCATTTATGGGTGAACGATTTAAAATGGTAAGATTTCGTAAAGGCTAAAAATGATTTTAACAATTAATGGCGATACTAAAGAGGCAAAAGATGGTTCAGATCTGCTTCAAATAATACAAGAATTGAAGATTGAAGATAAAGTAATGGCGGCAGCTGTTAATATGAACATAGTAAAAAAAGATAGCTGGGCAGAGTATAAACCACAAGATGGTGACGTATTAGAGTTGCTTCACTTTGTTGGTGGTGGTTGATGACTCTATGGCTACAACAGCAATTGCGAGTCCAGCATCATGTGTAATTGAGAGTGAAGTATCTGTTATATTGAACTGTTTTATTAGCCTTGAATGAAGCTTCAAAGCGGGTGCTCCATTTTTTAGTTTGTAAATTTCAATATCATGAAAATTACAATCTTTACCAATTCCAGTTTGAAGTGCCTTAGAAGCGGCCTCTTTAGCTGCCCAAAAACCAGCAGCAGTAGAGGCTTTTTTAGCTAGTTTTATCTCATTAGTATTTAAAAACTTTTGTAATGCTTTATTTGGAAATCTCTCAATAAAGCGTTCTATCCTAGAAATTTTTACTAAATCAATACCTATCAAAAAGTCTACCTAAATATTGTACTGTTATTTTAACCTCTTGTTTCATTGTATAATTGTAGAATAAGGAATTAAATACAAAAATCGGTATAGATTTACAATGAATAGATAGCACCATTAATTATTTAGCAGCTTCTATAGCTTCATCAAGAAGTCGTGTAGCTTCTTCTTTTCCTTTGAACTCTTTAACCTTAACCCATTTATTAGGCTCTAGCATTTTGTAAGTTTCAAAAAAGTTTTTAATTTTTGCTAGTGTTGCTTTACTTACATCATCAATAGTTTTAATCTCATCAAAAGTAGGGTCTACTTTACTAATTGGAACTGCTAAAAGCTTTTCATCCATTCCACTCTCATCTTCCATAATAAGAACACCAATTAAGCGACAATTAATTACTGAACCAGCTTGTAGAGGATACTCATTAAGCACTAAAATATCAGCCGGATCTCCATCGTTTGATAGAGTGTTAGATACAAAACCATAGTTTGCAGGGTAATACATAGCTGAGTGCATAACACGATCAACCACAACTGCGCCACTCTCTTTTTCAATTTCATATTTGATGTTTGATCCAAAAGGGATTTCAATGATTGCTTTTACTTTTTCAGGGTTTTCACCATAGCTTATCTTACTTATATCCATTATCTATTACCTTAATTGAGAAAATTGAGAGAATTATGCCTAAAAAATTCTTAATAAATACAATTTATATTAATTAATATTATTTCGAATTTACACGACTTCTTCAAATATACAACTCTTTTTGAATTTAAATGATATTTTCAGAATTGAACGGATAAAATGGGAACTTAAATTCGCTAGCACGAGGTACTAATGGAGATTGATTTAGTCGCAGAAGGCGTCAAGTTTATGATTATCGGTATGGGAACAGTTTTTCTGTTTCTTGTAATTATGATTGTAGTTCTGAAATTTCAGGCTCATATCATTGGCAAGTATTTTCCTGAAAAGGTTGTTCCTGTAGCACCTAGTTCATCACAGATGAACGATAAAGGTTTAGTAGCAGCAATTTCTGCAGCAATTCAAATGTATAAAAAACGAAATCAAGAATAGGGTGATTTAATGGCAAAAAAGCTTATTGATGTAATGGACACAACATTTAGAGACGGGTTTCAGTCAGTATTTGGCGGACGCGTTCTTATGGATGACTTCTTCCCAGCGGTTGAAGCTACGGTTGAGGCAGGAGTACGCCACTTTGAAATGGGTGGTGGAGCACGTTTCCAGACTCTTTTCTTCTACTTAAATGAAAATGCATTTGATATGATGGACCGTTTTAGAAAAACAGTTGGTCCTGACATTAACTTGCAAACACTCGCTCGGGGTATTAACTATGTAGGTCTTGATACTGGCTCGCGTGATGTAGTTAAGCTTCATGCTGAGATGTTTAAAAAACATGGTGTAAGTACAATTCGTAACTTTGATGCACTTAATGACGTACAAAACTTAGATTTCAGTGGTCGTGCTATTGTTGAAACTGGGTTAAATCATGAAGTTGTTGTGACAATGATGGATTTACCACCAGGATGCGAAGGTGCACATGATGGTCCATTTTATGAAAAAGTTCTTCGTAATATTTTAGATGCTCAGATTCCTTTTACCTCTGTAGCATTTAAAGATGCAAGTGGTACAGCAAACCCGCAAAAAGTATATGAGACAATTAAAATGGCTCGTCGTCTTCTTCCTGAAGATACGCACATTAGACTTCACACGCATGAAACTGCTGGTGTAAGTGTTGCTGCATACCTTGCTGCTCTTGAAGCTGGTGTTGATGGTATTGATCTGGCGCAATCTCCAGTTTCTGGTGGTACCTCTCAGCCTGATATTTTAACAATGTTGCATGCTACAAAAGGTAGTAATTTTGATTTAGGATTAGATTTAGAGAAAATGCTTAAATCTCAAAAAGTTCTAAAAGATTGTTTAAGTGACTATTTTATTCCACCAGAAGCTACACAAGTATCTTCACTTATCCCATTCTCACCAATGCCAGGTGGAGCGTTGACTGCAAATACGCAAATGATGCGCGATAATAATATCTTAGATAAATTCCCAGAAGTTATTAAAGCTATGCGTGAAGTTGTTGAGCGTGGTGGTTATGGTACATCTGTTACTCCTGTAAGCCAATTTTATTTCCAACAAGCATTTAACAATGTAATGTTTGGTGATTGGAAAAAAATTGCTGATGGTTATGGACGTATGGTTCTTGGTTATTTTGGGAAAACTCCAGTTGCACCAGATGCTGAAATTATAAAATTGGCATCTGAGCAATTAAAACTAGAACCAACAACAGAAAATCCTATCGATATTGCTGATAGAGATGAGAGTAAAAGTTTAGCATTCGCTCAAAAAATGTTAGAAGATGAGAATCTTGAAGTAAATGATGAAAATATTTTCATTGCAGCGTCATGTAAAGAAAAAGGTATTGCATTTCTAAAAGGTGAAGCTAAAGTTATGGTTCGTAAGATTTCAGAGATGGAAGCTGAAAAAGCAGCAGATGCTCCTAAGTCTGCTGGTGCATCTGAGAGCTATACAGTAAATGTAGATGGAAGAAACTACAATGTTTCAGTAGCAGAAGGCTCTGGAATGGATATTCAAGTAAGTAATAGTGCATCTGCTCCATCTGTGAGTGCTACTAGTGAAACTGGTATTGAGATTACTGCTTCTCTTCCTGGTTCTGTATCTAAGGTTTTAGTGAATCCTGGGCAAAGTGTTGAAGCTGATGAAACTGTAATTATTTTAGAAGCTATGAAGATGGAAATTGAGATTAAAGCTCCACAAGCTGGAACAATTGCTTCAATTGAAGTTACGCAAGGTCAAACGATTGAAAATGGCCAACTGCTAGCACGAATGTAAGGTTATTAATGCAGAAATTATTTATAAAAATATTTTTTACAATGATGGTACTTTTTGTACCATCAACATACGCGAGTACTGCTCATGATGTTCCAACTGTAGCTGTAGAAAAAGAGTATACGCCTAAACCACTTAGCGAAATGATTGGCGGTTTTTTACGCTCTACCGGATTTTACGCATTTTTAAACACTGACCCTGATTTGAAAGATAGTCATGGTGAAGAGATAACTACTTTCAACCAAAGTGTTGGACGTATTATTATGATTATGGTAGCGATTTTGCTATTTTATTTAGCCATTGCTAAAGGGTTTGAGCCATTACTCCTTATTCCTATTGGATTTGGTGGACTACTTGCTAACATTCCAATAGCTGGAATTGCAGGGCCTGATGGGTTTATCGGTGTTTTGTATAGCGCAGGATTAGAGACGGGGTTATTTCCGATTTTAATTTTTATGGGTGTTGGTGCTATGACTGACTTTGGACCATTGCTGTCTAATCCAAAAACTGCTCTTCTTGGAGGAGCGGCTCAGTTTGGAATATTTGTAACATTAATAGGTGCACTAGCTCTTTCACAATATTCAGATATGTTCAACTTTAGTCTTAAAGATGCTTCTGCTATTGGAATCATTGGTGGAGCGGATGGTCCTACGGCAATTTTTATTGCTACAAGACTCGCCCCTGATTTACTTGGTGCGATTGCAGTTGCCGCGTACTCATACATGGCACTTGTTCCTATTATTCAGCCACCGATAATGAGAGCATTAACAACTGAAGATGAACGTAAAATTAAGATGGAACAGTTGCGTCATGTAAGTAAACGAGAAAAAATTGTTTTTCCAATAACGGTTCTTGTTCTTGCTATTGTTGTTTTACCAGATGCAACTCCACTTATTGGTGCATTGATGTTTGGAAACTTTTTAAAAGAATCTGGAGTCGTAGAGCGCCTTTCAGATACTCTACAGAATGCTCTAATTAATATTATCACAATTTTCTTAGGTCTTTCTGTTGGTTCAAAACTAGCTGCTGAAAAATTTTTAGTAGCTGAGACAATGGGTATTTTAATATTAGGATTAATTGCATTTGCTATTGGAACTGCTGCTGGTGTATTAATGGCCAAAGCTATGAATAAATTTAGTACTCACAAAATTAATCCATTAATTGGTTCTGCTGGTGTATCAGCTGTTCCAATGGCTGCACGTGTATCAAACAAAGAGGGTATGAAATCTGATTCTTCAAATATGCTTCTTATGCATGCAATGGGACCAAATGTTGCAGGAGTTATTGGTTCAGCTGTAGCTGCTGGTGTTCTTCTTTCTATGTTTAACTGAAAATCGCCGCTTTTTGCGGTGATTTAATTTCAAACTTCTTTTTATATTTCCCAGTTAAATTCTTTAAACAGTGCGTTGAATGTAATATCAAACCCAGCATTAATTCTAATCACTTGATTAAAAATAGGGTGTTTGAAGCTTAGTTTAGAGGCGTGTAGTAGTAATCTATTACAATTAAATTGATTTTTAAAAAACTTTGTGTGTCGCAAATCTCCGTGCGTTGTATCTCCGACTATTGGATGAAAAATATGTTTCATATGTCGACGGAGTTGATGTTTTCGTCCAGTTTTTGGATTTAGCCTTACAAGTGAATACCTAGATGTCTCATGTTTTCCTACTTTAAATGGTAACTCAATTGTATTTAATCGTTCATATTCTGTAATAGCCTCTTTGGCTTCTTTATCTTGATTGGCTTTAGAATCTGTCATTTTGTCTAAAACCTCTTTTAAGGCATAATTGATTTCATCTTTTTCACTAGTTATTCCACGTACAATTGCTATATACTCTTTTTGTGTCTCTCTTTCTTGAATAATATTAGACATACTTTTTGCCATCTCTTTATTTAATGCAAAAAGTAAAATACCAGAAGTTGGTTTATCTAACCTATGCAGTGGATAGACATATTGATTAATTTGATCACGAAGAATTTGAACAGCAAAACGAGTTTCACTTTTATCTATTAAAGACTTATGAACAAGCAAGCCTGATGGTTTATTTATAGCTATAAGATTTTCATCTTGGTAAAGAATTTCTAACATAAAATAGATTATACAATAGACTTCTAGTTTTATAAGAAGTATATATAGAAAGCTGATTATGCTAGAATGTCCAAAAAAAGAGTTCTTATGAAAAAATTTATCTCCAATATTCAAACTGCTATTATCGGTACTATTGATTTTAGTAATCATCCATTTTCATCATATGCCCCATATATCTATGATGAAAATCATTTTTATATTTATATATCAGATATTGCAACACATGCAAAAAATATTCAAGCTAACCCTAATGCCTCTTTATTCTTTACAGAAGATGAGAATAAAACTGAAAATATTTTCGCAAGAAAGCGTATTTCTCTACAATGTGTGTCAAGAAAAATAGAGCGAGATAGTAGTCGCTTTGAAGAGGTTCTCTCTTTATTTGAAGATAAATTTGATGTTTCTACTGTTGTTATGTTAAAAAAGATGACAGATTTTAATCTTTATGAATTGGAAGTAAAAGCTGGAGAGGCTACTTTTGGTTTTGGTGAAGCTTACACAGTTGGTGGTGATGATATGAATACTTTAGTACCACGAACAGGAGGAGGCGGACATCATAAGCAAAAATAACAATTTAAATATCAATTTGGTATATTTTTGCTATAATACTTTTCAAATTGACATATTAGGTTTTAAACTATGAAAACATTTGCAGATATATTAGAAATTCTCAAAGATG